>Ga0123356_10003907_pt1 | contig 15526 bp, 11 predicted proteins | sample TergutEmb28metaG_2_FD_92546 | JGI IMG/M metagenome (GOLD analysis project Ga0123356, IMG submission 92546) | Embiratermes neotenicus P3 segment gut microbial communities from Petit-Saut dam, French Guiana - Emb289 P3 | ecosystem: Host-associated > Arthropoda: Insects > Digestive system > Gut ... | reverse complement strand
TGGGATTATATCCGTTGTAGTATGAGTATTTTCATTGATGGCATGCTATCCTCCCGGCACTTACCTGGATGAAGCCAGAGTTACAGTAAAGAATAAGTCCAAAACCAATATTACTGTAACCCTAATCAGCGAAAAAGATGAATTCAGCCCGGCTTCATCAACAATAAATGCAGGCGCTTCCAGAAATTTCAAGACAGTCAGTAAAACCGGACCGGGTATCGGCATTTCTTTTTATGTAGAAATTGAAAACTACGATAATAAAAAATACGGGTCCGGACAATATGGAAGTACGGTGACGGTAATTATAACAGATAATGATTTGTTTTAAGCCACATACGCCTGCAGCTTATTCCTCCTCTTTGGATTCCTGAGCCTTGAAATTGCTTTCTCCTCAATCTGCCTGATGCGCTCTTTGCTGAGGTTATAACGTTTACCGATATCTTTGAGAGACATAGGTTCATATTGACCTATACCGTAGTGACGGCGGATAATGTCTGCTTCGTCAGCACTGAGGGTGTCCAGTACATATTCAATGTCACTTTCCATTGACCTATGTTCCGCAAATTTGTCAGGAGCGATATACTGATTGTCTTCAATGGAATCTTTCAAACTCAGTAAGCCGTCATCGGAGACTGGATTATCAAGAGAAAGAATTTCTCTGGAAATATTGATTAATTCCATTACATGATCCTGCTCCATATCCAGAAGCTCTGCGATTTCTCTGATTTCTTCTGTGGTCGAATAATCCGATTTAATAATTTTTCTGGCTTTTTCAATTTTGACAAGTTCGGTTGCGCGGTTTACAGGGAGCCTGATCATTCTGGCTTTTTCGTAAAGAGCGCTCATGATAGCCTGGCGTATCCACCATACTGCGTATGAAATAAAATGATAACCCTTTTCAACATCAAAACGATCGACGGCACTTAATAAACCGACATTACCTTCACTGATAAGATCATCAAGAGGCAGTCCAAGCCCCTGATACTTTTTGGCAACAGAAACTACAAAACGCAGGTTAGCGTTTACAAGGTTTTCTCTTGCTGTTTTATTCCCGGCTGCCGCAGCTCTGGCTGTACTTTCTTCCTGCTCACGGGTGAGCATGGGAATCCGATTAATTTCATTGAAGTATATTGCAAGGTTGCTTGGTGTAGCCTTTTGGCTTTTTTCCTTATTCATAATATCCTCCTTAATCCTACACTTATTATTTAGCAAAAACCGTGCCAAGTGAATTAATCCCATATTTCTCCATTTTTTTCGGTAATATATACAATTTAAAAGCACAAATCAAAAAAATGTTGTTTTTTTACCAGGAAAATACCGGTTAAAATGATACAGGTTTAAAATTATAAATGTTAACTGTGTCATTTTGACCCAGTATTAACAATTTCTTATTTATAAATTTTTATATATAAATCTTCTATTGAAGTTAATTAAAATTATATATATTATTAAAAAAGTGTTGATAGATTGGAATAATCACAAAAAATAGTATAGTATTATATATAATAAGGTAGGATATTTGCTATGAGTTCTGCTTCTGAGCTGGTCGTGGATGAAGAAAAAATCAAAAAGGCCATACAGTCCGGACTTCCATTAACAATAACAACATATACATTCCCGAAAGAGATAGAAATATATGTCGAGCAGGTAGTTGAAAGCTTTCTCAAACATATGAATCAGCTTAAACTAAAGGATTATATAGTTTATTGTGTGCAAGAGCTTGTAGTAAATGCCAAAAAAGCAAATACAAAACGGGTTTTTTTCAAAGAACGCGGTTTGGATATATCCAATGATGATGATTACAAAAAAGGAATGGAAACATTCAAAGAGCAAACAATAGGCAATATAGGCCATTACCTTAAGCTTCAAAAAGAAAAAGGGCTTTATATAAAAATAATACTTCAGGTTAAAAGAAATGTTATTAACATTGAAATACGCAATAATGTAACAGCATGTAAAACAGAGCAGCTTAGGATTCATGATAAACTTGCAAGATCGAGACAGTTTAACAGTCTGGAAGATGCTTTAACTCAGGTACTTGATGATTCCGAAGGTGCAGGGCTTGGACTGGTAATTCTTGTTTTGATGCTGAAAAAAATGGGGCTTGATGATGATGCTTTTATAATCAGAAGTACAGAAAAAGTCACCATTGCAGCAATCTCAATCCCGCTTGAAAAAGCAATGGTTGAAAACATGTCAATTCTTTCTCAGCAGATCGTTGACAGTATCAACAGTTTGCCGCAGTTCCCGGAAAATATCATGATGGTACAAAAACTCATAAATGATCCCTCATCTGATATGCCGACAATCGCACGGCAGATTTCCATGGATCCTGCGCTGACAGCAGACCTTTTAAAGATGGTAAACTCCGCTCAGTATATGTTATCCAAAAAAGTTGACAGTATATCAGAAGCGGTAAAAATGATTGGTATCAGAGGAATAAGAAACCTTTTATTTTCCTATGGTACTCAGAAAATTCTTGGTGACGATACTGCTGACAAAAAGAAACTTTGGGAACATTCATACAGAACAGCTTTTTATGCATACAATCTTATTAAAAATTTCAAGCATGATGCGCACCTTATGGACGACGTATACGTCGGAGGCATCCTGCATGATATGGGAAAAATTATTTTTTCCAGCGTGCATCCGGATCTGTTAAATAAAATTAAAGGTTTCTGTTCAGAAAAAAATCTGCCTGCATCGACATTTGAAAATCTTTCTGCTGGATTAAACCATGCAGAACTTGGCGCGTTGATTGCAGAAAAGTGGAACTTCCCTGAAAGACTTATTATGGCAATTCGCTATCATCATGATCCGGAAGCTGTACCGGATGACTGCAAAAGCCTTGTTGATACAGTATACCTTGCGAATATGTTCTGCGAATATGAAAACGGAAATGTCAGTTATGAGCAAATAGAACCAGGTCCGCTCAAGAACTTCGGGCTGCGCAGTAAAAAGCAGCTTGATGGGTTGCTGGAAAAATTTGCAATAGGATTCAAGAGAGAGTCTCAATTCTAGCGCTCCAAACCTGCAGCGCAATTCCGAAAGCCACAGACACATTAAGCGAAGCTTTAGTCCCATAACAAGGAATAGATACTCTTCCCAAAGAAGCATCTGCTGCTGCAAGCGCATTGGGGCTTACTCCCAGTTCTTCAGAACCTGCAATTAATATTCCGTTACGCGGAAACGCAAAATCTTTAATTGGAATACCTCCTGTTTCAAGAGCAAAAACAGGAAGAGGTGTTTCCTCTGCAGGTTTGTTATTCTCTGATTGAGCGGCAAAAAGATCACGCTGCTCCCAGGGCAGAATATCGATACAGCCCATTGCCGTGCGCTCTGCACGACGGTGATGCGGACTGGCGCAAAACGGAGAGAGAATTATTTTTTCAACACCAAAGCTTTCTGCTGTACGAAACATTGCTCCAATATTAAACGGAGAGCGGATATCTTCAAGATAAACATACATTCCTTTAAAGATATGTCTCTTATCGGGATCAAGTTTTCCGCCGGGACAGGTAAAATCCCAGTCAGCCTGATCCTTGCCGGTTTCTGCCAGAAGAATATGTTTAATATTATTCAGAGAACGCCGCAGCAATACTGTTTCACTTTTATCAGCTGCCTGAAAAACAACAGCTGCATCACAAAATATTTTTTGAGCCTCATGGGAAAAAAGTTTATCTTCCGCAAGCAGTCTGGCAGCATCTGTAAAAAAAGCAAACTCGGCATCTGTAAAAACCAATTCGGTATTATTTGCCATACCAAGCCGGTTTTCAGCAAATGTAAAATATTTTGCTATCTTTCTTAATTTTTGTGTACGCGGGAGTTTATCAAGTTTATACAGCGGAATCAATGTTTACTCCATGAAATGTTATTTGCCAGCGGTTACATTTAACAGCTGTTCAATCTGCATCATAACATAATCCTGAAATTTAGGCGGCAGTTCATTAAACAGACTTACCATTCGCTGTAATTTTTCACCGGGAGTATTAAAAAACATTTCACCATCGCCGGTTTTCAGCCATTTTTCATTAACGCCGAAAGTCAGCGAAATAAGATGTATAATACGATCGTTTACTTTCCGGTGTTCACATTCAAGTTCTGCGATATATCCATTACTTATATAAATTGCTTTTGCAAATTCAACCTGCGACATATTTAGGGTATGCCGTAAATGTCTTATGCGTTTGCTAATTGTCATAACAGTATCATACGATAAAAACACTCACTCTGCAATGTTCGAATTCAGGAATGTTACAATTGAAAAACGCCCTAAAAAAATACTTGTTAATTCTCACAAATATTGTATAATATTCTCACTGGTAGAGTGACGGGGGTTAGATGAATAAAGACGAAAAACTTGAAAAAGTATGCAATGATTTCTCGAATCTCAGTGAAGAACAGCAGGACTATATTTTGGGCATTCTTCAGGCGCTTGTTTTTGCTAAGAATTCGGGTAACCAGAACGAAATACAGAACTCACAGCAATCTGATAAACAATAAATTTGCAGCTTTTTTATCTGCAGATAAGCTTAAAGTTCTTCTTTTTTTTCCAATAATAATCTATAATAATATCCATGGATAACCAAAACGATAATACCGGCAGTAAAAAAAATAATAAAACTAAAAAGCCCCGTCGATTTCTCAGATTCCTGGTTACTTTACTCTGTATAATCCTGATTATAATCATCGCCTGGGTGGCTTTAGCCATGATTGGACGAGTAAAAGCATCGTCTGTAATTCCGGATTCGGCTGAACAGCGGGTAAGTCTTCGTGTAAGCATTCCGAATCCTGTACGTTTAATCGATAATATCCTGGCTCATGAGTCATTGGAAGATATATCCGTTATACCGGCACTTGCGCCGGCTGTTCCAATTATTAATACGCTGAAAACCAACCCTCTTTTGAAAAACCGCATTTTGCGCTTTGCTGCACGAGGCAGTATTGAGCTTGCTTTGTTATCCGGCGATAATTCACAAACGGGGTTTGCTCAAACTGGGTTTGCACAAACAGGATTTGCACAAACAGGGTTTGCAGCTGCCTGGGACATGGGGCTTTTTTCTCCTATACTTCGTATTCTTCCCGGTATTGCCAGATTTAATTTCCATCCCAGTTTTTACTATGTTCAGGCAGGAAAAAATTCCCGCTTTGAAATGCGGCTGGGTGACATGACTTTATATATCGGTCCGTACCGTAATCTGCTTTTTATTACCGACAACCCCATGGTTTATGAATCCCGCTCCGCTCATAAAGGTGAAGTTTTCAGTATCATTAAACCTTCTGCACATGATGCGGCTTTAATGCTCTCCAATGATTTTATTAAAACAATGCTTGCTGAGCAGGATCCCGGGATTGCCGCACTTTTAAACAATATTGAATTCGGCGCTCTGGTAGAAGCGGGACTTTCCGTTTACCCAAAAAAAATAGAATTCCGTCTTGGAGCGCCGGTCTCTTCCAGACAGGCAAGTTTGAGCAAAATTTTAAACCAACGTTCCAGAGTACCTGGCATTGCAGAAAGAATTCCGGCAGACGCTCAATATGCAACGATTCTTTCAGCAGGTACACTTGAAGAACTTTATCAGGCTGCATTGATATTCTCTCCGGAGCTGGACGGAGCTCTGCGAACTGCGGAAAATTCTTCACGGCGAATATTAGGTTTAACACTTGATGATCTTCTTTTTTCCTGGTCAGGAAATGAGTTTGCAGCTTTTGGACTGGAAGGACGTCCTCATCCGGTATATGCAATTCAGATTGCAGATGAACGCAAACGGCAGGCTGTTTTTGATCGTGCATTCAGATCCTTTGCTCTCAGCGAAAATGTCAGGCTGAATATGGACGGAGTCCGGATTCCCCGAATCGAGGTTCCGGAATTTCTTCAGTCGCTTCTGCGGCAGTGGGATATATTTATTCCATCTCCGTATTATTATGTTTACCGGGATTATTTTCTCGTAAGTGAATCTGCAGATGCTCTCCTTGCAGCATTACGCGCCATGCAAAGAAACGATGTTCTGCCCAGGACGGCTGCGTGGCGGAATATTGCCGGCGGAAAAACAGTCGCAAGTTCAGTCAGTTTATATTATTCACTTGATACTTCCATGCCTTTCTTCCTCAGAAAAAATACAGCTCTTACAGGTTTTATATCTCTTTACCGTGAAGGGCTTATCCGTTTAAGTTTTGACAGGGGTAATATTGATTTTTCACTGTCTCTTGTTCCCGGTTCCGGCAGCGGCGTAACTCTTGTAACAGGATTCCCGATTGATGCAGGAATGAGGCCTTCGAACCGTGTTTACGGAGCAGGCAGCGGTGATGAAAGCAGAATATTCTATTCATCAGGCAGCTCGGCATTTTCGCTGAATGTAACAGATAACAGCATCTATGAACTTCCCGGTCAGGGGAATCACTGGGTTATTCCCGCATCCATCGAAAGCGCAGGCAGCAGGAATACTGATAATAAAGCCTGGGCATGGGTTGTTACAGATCGAGGACGTGTAACACTTGTAGACGGTAATATGGAACCGGCTGCCGGATTCCCGGTTCTGATGGGTTTAAGGTTATCATCTCCGCCGCAAACACATGAAGGCAGACTCTATCTCTGTGATGAAGACGGCAAAGTTTACGCCATTGATGAAAACGGCAGAAACAGTATCTGGATTACTGTTTTTGATGCAGCAGTCCGCTCACCGCCTTCATTCCTGACTCATCAGACAAGAAGGGGCAATATTGTTTATGCGGCAGTTTATCCAAAAAGTTTCTTCGGCGAAATATGGCTTCTTGATCAGAATGGAATTGCACTCCCAGGCTGGCCTGCAGAAATATCAGTTCCCGATGAAGAAGATAATTACGGCATTGGCATTGGATTCGGCTCACCGCACATATTTGTGCATAATAACAATGTGCTGGTCGCATTTGTAAATCAATCGGGACAGCTTTTGGTTTATGATGAAAACGCCGCTCTTGTTAAACCTTTCCCAATCATGCTTGACGGAATATTTTATCAACAACCTGTTTTTGACGGTGAATATCTCTGGCTTGTTTCGTCTAACGGAATATTTTTCCGTGTCAGTCTTCAGGGTGAAGTATTGTATCACCAAATTCACGGATTAACAGTAATGGAAGAAGGATATATAACTTTCTTTGACAGTACCGGCGATAAGGAGCCGGAAATATATATCACAGGAGACGGAAATGCGCTTCATGCATACACCCGTCATTTCCGTTCGCTGGAAGGTTTCCCGCTGCCGGTATGGGGTAGACCGTATTTTGTTCCGGTTCAGGGCGGCAGAAAAGCGGAAATATTCGGCATCGGTATGGACAGAAAGTTATACCGCTGGCAGTTCAGGTAGGGAGAAAATGATTTATTGTTTGTTGTTTTTAATAATTTTTTCCTCCTGCACTACAATAAGTGATATCTTTGTTGATCACCAAAGATCTGTAACAGAGCAAAACCTTGCAAAAGTTGAAGCAGCAGTTGTTCCGCTTGAGGCTGCAGGCGGAGGCGATTCACGCAGAAGACAGAATGAGATTTCATCAGCACGGCAGATAATAAACGGAATGGAGAAAGAAGCATCGGCAGATGCGGATTTTTCCGGCAAACTAATTGCATGGTCAGGCAGACTTGCCATATTGGAAGGCAGGTACAGCGAAGCTCAACGGCTTTACAGGCAGTCTAATTCAGTTTCCCCGGGAAATATTCCGGCAATAATTCTTGGTATTCGCCTTGAAGGAAATCCATCAAGAAGATTGCAAATGATCGAAAGTGAACTTGCAATAATCGGACCGCGTTCAAACCCTGCAAATTCCGGGATTGGAGAACTCAATATAGAAAGGGGACGTGCGCTGCTCGAGCTGGACCGGTTTTCCGAAGCTGCAGGTGCGTTTGATATTGCATTTTCATCAGGGCTGGATAAAGTATATAGTGACAGTTATGCAGCCGACAGAAACCGTGCATGGGAATTGCGGAATACAAGCGGAGTAGGCGCCAGTACACGTGACCTGCTTGGCAGGGAAAGTATAAGCTGGAATGATTGTTTAAACCTGGCAAAAAATGAAACTCAATTACTTCGGTTTATTACAGGCGGCAGAACCCTTTCCGATGCTGAATTATTCAGCCGTCTTGTTGAACGCGGATTTATTCCTGCCACGCAGGATATTCAGATTAATGAATGGACAGGATTGAGACCTCTTGCCAGCGAGACTGTTACACGTGCAGGTGCAGCCTGGTTTATCTGGCATCTGCATGCTGAATCACGTGCTGACAGAAGTCTTCTTTCACGTTATTCATTACGTTTTGCAACAGGATCAAATCCCCGCAGCCCGATAGCGGATGTTCCTTTGCTTTCTCCGTTTTTTGATTCAATACTCGGCTGCGTAGAAACACAGTTTTTTTCTTTACCCGATGGACGCAATTTCCGCCCTGCTCAGTTTATACGAGCTGCAGAATTATTAACAATATTAAGAAGGATTGATAACTAAGAATTATGCAAAAAAGAAAAACGAAAATTATTTGTTCACTTGGACCTTCATCCTCCAGTGATGATGTTGTACGCGAACTTATTCTTGCAGGCATGAATATTGCCCGTCTTAATTTTTCACACGGAACGCATGAAACACACCGGCAGTCGATAGAACGTGTAAGAAGAATTTCCAGCGAACTTGGAATTCATGTTGCAGTTTTACTGGATACTAAAGGTCCGGAAATAAGGACCGGCAGAGTGGAAAATGACGGCAAAGTTACCATAAAGAAAAAAGATCTTGTTTCTGTAACTGTTGATGATTGTTTTACAACTGCAGCACAGGATGATAAACCTGCCAAAATATCCATCTCATGGAAGTCAGCGCCTCAGAAAATGGAGAGCGGGCATCGTATACTTGTTGCAGACGGACTTCTTGATCTTGAGGTAATCAGCGTATCAGACGGCGTGATCAACTGCCGCGCATACAACACTGCTGAGATCGGCAGCAAAAAAAATGTCAATCTAATCGGTATTCATGCACGGCTTCCCATTATGAGTGAACAGGATAAAGAAGACATAACATTCGGTGTAAAAATGGGAGTTGATTTTATAGCCGCAAGTTTTTTAAGTTTTCCGTATGAAGTTGTTCAGATAAAAAAATTCCTTGAAACCCTTAATGCATCAACAAAAATTATTGCAAAAATAGAATGTGAAGACGGATTGGAAAACATCAGGGAAATTGTACAAGTTGCAGATGGTGTAATGGTAGCGCGCGGAGATTTGGGCGTTCAGCTCCCTACAGAGCAGATCCCTCTTGCGCAGAAACATATAATCAGTGTCTGCCGGAAGGGAGGAAAGCCGGTTATTACAGCAACTCAAATGCTTGAATCAATGGTTGTAAATCCGCGCCCTACCCGTGCAGAACTTACCGATGTTGCAAATGCAATTTTTGACGGAACAGATGCGGTTATGCTGTCAGGAGAAACTGCTAATGGAGCATATCCTGTTAAAGCAGTACAGATGATGGATAAAATTGCATGTACCGTGGAGCAATCACACGAATTCAGGGAACGCATGGGAAGTATCCGCAATGAATGTTTTTCCGAAGACCACAATCCCAATGAAAATCTTGGAATTATCATGTCACGCTCAGGAGTAGAGATTTCATCAAACGTAAACGCCAAGGCGATTGTAACACCTACACTCGGCGGCAACACAGCTCGTCTGCTCAGCGTATTCAGACCAGATCAGCTTGTTCTTGCTGTTACTCCGAATGAAAAAGCAATGCGCTCTATGCAATTATACTGGGGTGTTCAGCCTTGTTATGCGCCGATTGCCGATGAAACAGACAGCATGATGCAAAACTCAATGAGAATTGCATCTGAATCAGGTTTAGCCGGAATATCAGACAGGATCGTTCTTGTTGCGGGTTTACCGCTTCAGAGTCCGAATATGGTTAATACAGTTCGTGTAATAATTTTAGGAACAGTCCTTGCCCGTTCCAGCTCAGGAGGTTATGCAAATCCCGAGATATCACGTGTCCGCGGCAGAATTATTTATGCTGAAACAGCAAGTGAAGCCCGTGAAAAACTAATTCTTATAGGCGGAGAAATACTTGCATGCAGAGTGCTGACCAAAGATTTTGTTCCGATTCTGCGTCTTGTAAAAGGTGTTATTTGCGAAGAACTCTCAGTTATAACTGATCAGGATTTATATATAATTAATTCCGATATTGTTTGGCTGAAACATATCAGACATACAACAGAAAAACTGGAATCCGGGTTAACCGTTACGATCGACGCAAAAGAATTGCTGGTATATGAAGGATCAGTTTAAAACCAATTGAAATGAACAGTAATGAATCAACAGATAAAAAATCTCCGGTTATTTTAATCCCCGGAGTCGATGTTGAAAAAGGAATTTCCCGAACCGGCGGCACAATAGAAAATTATATCGGAGTACTGACAGTTTTTTATTCAGATGCCGGAGAAAGATTGCTGTTACTCAAAAGCAAACCTGATGAAAAAACCTTACCTGCATTTACCACTCACGTTCATGCCTTAAAAAGCGCAAGCGCTTCCATAGGCGCAGATGAAATATCAAAAAAAGCATTCGAACTTGAAACAGCAGCAAAAAATACTGATTATGAATTTATAGAAAAAAACCTGGAAACATTAACTTCAGACATTTCAGAATTAATTATCAATATACAAGAGGCAAAAACATCTTATAACGAAAGTTTATCACAGAAACAGGGCAAAGATAAAACAATTTACTATAAACCGCTTCTGAAAAAACTGACTGAAGCGCTGAAATCAAAGAAAGCTTCTTCTGATGTATTTGAAATATTGGATAAACTTAATGGATTACAGCTTGATGCAGAAGCAAGAGAAACGCTGGAAAAAGTTTCCTACCAGGTTCTGATGAGTGAATATGACGATGCGCTGAAAATAGTTGATGAGATTCAAGAAAAATAATCAGCTCTTTTTAAGATACTTTTGCAGCGTGCTGATGAACTCCTGAATATCAACAGGTTTACCAATATGATCGTTCATTCCGGCTTCAAGGCACTTTTCAATATCTTCCCGGAAAACATTTGCTGTCATCGCAATTATGGGAATAGTTTTCGCTTTTGCATGATTTAACGCTCTTATTCTGCGGGTTGCTTCATATCCGTCAAGCTCCGGCATCTGCACATCCATAAGAATCAAATCATAAGCATCGGGTGATTGCTCAAACATGGAGACTGCTTTTAAGCCATTTTCTGCACATTCCATTTCCATCATCGTAGGCTCGATCAATACTTCAATAATCTCACGGTTGATTTCTACATCCTCTGCCAAAAGGATTTTATATCCTCTGAAAATATGCCGGAAATCAGTTTTTTCTTCCTCCTGTAACCGGCCTATTCCAATAGACTCATTTATTGCATCTGCGATTGAAGACGGGAACAACGGCTTGGACAGGAATTTATCAACACCTGCTTTTTTTGCTTCAACTGCAATGCCGCTCCATTCAGCAGCAGAAATCATAATTACGATTGTATTCTCCGGCGATTTGGATTTGGATTTTATTTCACTAGCCAGCCTGATGCCGTCCATATCCGGCATTTTCCAATCAACAAAATATATGTCATACATTCCGTTGATTCCGACAAGTGCAAGCGCTTCCTGGCCGCTTAAAGCAGTATCGCATTTTTTTCCGAAACCATTCATGACATCGGTAAAATAATCAAGAATATATTGATCGTCATCAACAGCCATTATGGAAACATTACCCCAATTTATACCGATATCAGACAAACTTGGCGCGTTTTTTATACCGCGTTTTGCCTTGAATGTAAAAAGGAATTTTGATCCTTCTCTAAGTTCTGATTCAAGCCATATAGTTCCGCCCATCATTTCTACGATGCTTTTTGAAATGGCAAGCCCCAGTCCAGTGCCTCCGAACTTTCTGGAAGTATCCAGTTCAGCTTGATGGAATGATTGAAAAAGTTTATTTTGCTGCTCGGGACTTATGCCAATGCCATTATCTGTGACAGATATCTGTATTGTATACTCATCATTATCCTTGCTGATGAAGCGGGTATCAAGAATGATAGTACCTTCTTCGGGTGTAAACTTTACCGCATTGCCGATCAGGTTGGTTATTACCTGTGCAAGCCGCTGATCATCGCCGACCAATGTCCGCGGAATAGATTTGTCAATATGCACTGTCACTTTTTGATTCTTTTCGTCAGCCCGGAATGCAGCGATATTAACCACACGCTGAAGCATTTTTTCAAAATCAAACTCTTCATATGACAATTCAAGTTTATTTGCTTCGATCTTTGACATATCAAGAATATCGTTAATTACACCTAACAGATGCTGTGAAGCGTTTTCAATTTTTGAAAGACAATAATCCTTGCGCGGTATATCCTGGGCGGATTTTCCGATATACGTCATGCCGATAATTGCATTCATGGGCGTTCGTATTTCGTGGCTCATGTTGGAGAGAAATAAACTTTTTGCTTCGTTGGCCTGTTGCGCCTTCTGCGTCGCTTCCCTGAGTGCAAAATCAACTTTTCGCATCGAGAATGCACCGGCAAGAATCGAACCTGCCATTGTCGCAAGCCTGAACTCTCCCTGTGTCCAGTCCGCCTGTTCAAATGTTGTGGCAAAAACAAGATATCCTGCTCTTGCGCCTTCAACCATGAGGGGGATATAACAAAAACTTTTTTCTTCAAGTGATGTGCCGGGATAAGCTTCAAAAACCTGCTCTGCCGCTTTTTCGTAGTAGCAGCCTGATTCATTCGCTTTATCAAGGATTGGTTTCATAGTCCCATATTCCAATGAACGTCCCAGTACTGTCGGTGCTTCATCGTTAATAACATTTTCGTGTGTACAGCACAATAAACCATCCGGCATGAATTCTAATATGATGGCTCTGTCTGTTTTGGTGAAGTCACGCAATTCAAAAAGCGCATTGTTTATCAATACATCGAAATCATAGGGCTGCGTAAATGGTACAGAAAATTTTGATATAAACTCCTGCGCACGGAGTTCAGTTTCCTTTGCAGCAAGAAGAGCTTCCTCGCTTTTTTTTCTGGAGTAGGCGCCTGCGATGATTGAACCTGCCATTGTAGCAAGCCTGAATTCACCTTCCGCCCAGTTCGCCTGTTCAAACATTGTGAAGAAAACGAGATAACCTGCCCTATTGCCGCCGATGGTCAGCGGTATGTAACAGAAACTTTTTTCACCTAAATCGGCATCGGGGTATCTGTGAAAAAAACGGGAAGCCGCTTTTTCATAAAAACATCCTGTTCTGTCTGCTTTATCAAAAATAGGTTTCATTGTTTTATAAGCCAGCGAAAGCCCCAGTACTTTAGGAGTTTCTTTGTTGATAACATCCTCATGGGTGCAAATAAGCGTATCACCATGTTTGAATTCCAGAATGATAGCTCTGTCAGTATTTGTAAAATCACGCAGCTCATACAATGCGTCATTAATCAGATCATCAAAATCATAAGATTGTGTAAATGGCACCGAGAATTCCGATATAAATTTCTGCGTACGCAATTCCGCTTCATTTGCAGCAATTAAAAAATCCTCACTCTTTTTTCTGGAATAAGCGCTTGCTATTATCGAACCTGCCATAGTGGCTAACTGGAATTCACCCTCCGCCCAGTTCGCTTCTTCAAACATTGTGAAAAATACAAGATAACCTGCCCTGCTGCCGCCAATGGTCAGCGGAATGTAGCAGAAACTTTTTTCTCCCAAATCGGCAGACGGGTATCTTTGAAAATAACGGGAAGCCTGTTTCTCATAGAAGCAGCCTGTTCTGTCTGCTTTATCCAGGATTGGCTTCATCGTTTTGAAAAAGAGCGAACGCCCCATTACATTCGGTGTTTCATCATTTATAACATCTTCATAGGTACAAAGCAGCGAACCATCAGGTTGAAATTCAAGGATGATTGCTCTGTCAGTTTTTGTAAAGTCACGAAGCTCATACACCGCGTTTCCAATTAACTCATCAAAATCATAAGGCTGTATAAACGGAACAGAAAAATTTGAAATAAATTCCTGAGTCCGCAGTTCCGCTGCAGCTTTTGAGGCTATATTTTTATCATCCATTGCTTTGTTTCCTGTTATATAATATTGTAATATATTATCGGCAGAATATCAATTTTATGTTTTAAACACAATTTCATTGTTGGAAACATCTGCCGTAACAGTATCTCCCTCCCGTACAGCACCGCTTATCACCTGCTTGGCAATCGGGTTTTCAAGTTCACTTTGAATCGTCCGCTTGAGAGGTCTTGCTCCAAAAAGCGGATCGTATCCGCGCTCTGCAAGAAGGGCTTTTGCAGCTTCTGTCAACTTAAGAGTTATCTTGCGTTCGTTCAGCCGCTCTTCAAGCCGCCTTAATTGGATATCAACAATCCTGCCAATCTCACCCTTACCCAGCCTGTTAAAAATTACAGTCTCGTCGATACGGTTAAGAAATTCAGGTCTAAAACTCTGTTTGAGAAGTTCCATCAGTGAATCACGCAAAGTCTCCTGATTTTTGCTTCCAAGAATCAAATCAGAGCCAAGATTACTTGTCATGATAACAATTACATTTTTAAAATCGACAACTCTCCCCTGCCCGTCTGTCAGGCGTCCGTCATCAAGAATCTGTAAAAAAACATTAAACACTTCCTGATGCGCTTTTTCAATTTCATCAAAAAGGATAACACTGTAAGGACGCCGCCTTACGGCTTCGGTAAGCTGCCCGCCTTGCTCATAACCAACGTATCCGGGAGGCGCACCAATAAGGCGGCTGACAGAATGTTTTTCTCCGTATTCGCTCATATCAATTCTTGTAAGCGCTTTTTCATCGTTAAAAAGAAAATCCGCTAATGTTTTGGCAAGCTCTGTTTTGCCAACGCCGGTCGGTCCCAGAAAAAGAAATGAACCTAACGGGCGTGCTGCATCGGAGAGCCCCGCCTTGTTACGCCTTATGGCATCTGACACAACAGCAAGAGCTTCATCCTGGCCAACAACACGCTTCTCAAGTACTTTTTCAAGTTCAAGATATTTTTGCAATTCGCCGGACAGCATTTTAGAAACAGGAATCCCTGTCCATGTTGATACAACGCCGGCAATATCTTCTTCGCTTACTTCTTCCCGTAACAATGCTGAAGTTTCGGCATCTCTCTTTTTTTCCATTTGATCTGTAAGCAAAGATAACTGCTTCTGCGCTTCAGGAATTTTTCCGTGTTTTACTTCGGCAGCTCTTGAAAGATCACCATCGCGTTCATAGCGTGTTTCATCTATTTTGAGTTCTTCAATTCTTTGTTTGATTTCTCGTATTTTCTGGATATCAATTTTTTCGCTTTCCCAGCGCATCTTCATAACATCACGTTCGGCAGTTAAATCGGCAATTTCTTTTTCAAGTTTAACAAGACGATCTTTGGATGCAGGATCTTCTTCACGGGAAAGAGCCTGCCTTTCGATTGAGAGCTGTAAAAGTTTCCGCTCCAGTTTGTCCAATTCGGTAGGGCGGCTGTCCAGTTCCATTTTAAGGCGGCTTGCCGCTTCATCAACAAG
>Ga0123356_10003906_pt1 | contig 15527 bp, 7 predicted proteins | sample TergutEmb28metaG_2_FD_92546 | JGI IMG/M metagenome (GOLD analysis project Ga0123356, IMG submission 92546) | Embiratermes neotenicus P3 segment gut microbial communities from Petit-Saut dam, French Guiana - Emb289 P3 | ecosystem: Host-associated > Arthropoda: Insects > Digestive system > Gut ... | reverse complement strand
TCTATTCCGTACATGTTTGAAATCTCTGTAAGCACTTTCTGTCCAATTGTATTTTTGCTTCCATTACCTGTAACAATTACACGGTTTGAATCTCCGGCTCTAGCTGCAAAAACAGAAAGTACTCCGATAACCTGATATACCATGTTAATTATTCCAAGAGCTATATCGGCAGGATTCGCAGTATCCAGCATTTTGCCAAAATTGGAAGCGGTACTTTCTCCGCTTAAAAAGCTAATACTTGTGTCGGTAATATCTCCCAGCAGGAGATCTATCTGATTAATTTTACCGTTTTCTGCAAGTTCCAGAATATCTGCAAATTCTGCAACAGGCAGAAGTTTTTTTGCAAGCCCCAAAATAGTACCGCCGCCGACTCCTGAGCCGCCAAAGTGTTTTATTCCATTATCGCCAGCTTCGATTATTACAGTTCCTGTTCCAATATTTGTAATAATAATGTTCTTCATGCCGGAGAGAAACATTCCGCCAATGCCAATAGCCTCGATTTCATTGACCCTTCCTGTAGGAATGCCAAAAATATCATCCTTTATTTTGGAAGAACCGGCTCCTGTAATTTTTATTTTTTCTATAGTTTTTATATTTATCCCGTTTTCCAGAACGAGCTTCCCAAAGGCGCCGGTTGCAGCAGTTACAGCATCCTGCGCTTTAGTTTTTATCTTCCTTGTAATTTTTCCGCTTTCTATGGAAACTGCTTTGGTTGTCGTGCTTCCTATATCTATACCTATTATCAACTTTTTCTCCTGCTTAAGCTATTCTTTGAACTGATCTGATATAGTTAAAAATATTTTTACAAGAGCTGGATCAAACTGAGTTCCGCTTCCCTTTTTGATAATCTCAATCGCTTCTTCATGAGTATACGCTTTTTTATACGGACGTACAGAAACAAGAGCGTCGTAAACATCTGCGACAGCCATGATGCGGCCCAGAAGAGGTATATCATTTCCCTTTAAATTGTTGGGATACCCGGTACCATCCCACCACTCATGATGGCTGGAAGCGAAGATTTTTGCATATTTTAAGAATTCGCTTTCCATTGCAAGTATTTCTACTTTTTCCATTATTTGCTTTCCAACATGGGTGTGAATTTTCATATCTTCGTATTCGTCAAAATTCAATTTTCCCGGTTTTCTTAAAATATTGTCGCTTATAAATATTTTGCCTACATCATGAAGCTGCGATGACTGAACCAAAAGTTCAATATCCCAGCCCTTGGTTTCTTCGGGGTATATTCCGCTGCTAATTACTTCTGTTAAAAGAATTCTAAGCCCTTGCTGGGTTCTTTCTATATGCCTTCCTGTAATATCATCACGGTATTCAACAAGCTCTGCCATTGTTTTTAAAAGAGCATTCTGCAGCTGTAATATGTTTTGAGTTTTTTCGTCAACCATCTTCTGCAGATTATCGTTAAAATACTTTAAATCTGCCGCTTGCTGTTCAAGAGTTTTTTTTTGCTCTTCAACCAAAAGGTGAACCTCTATTCTTTTAAGAAGAAGCGACGGCTGAATTGGCTTTGTAATATAATCAATTGCTCCAAGCGAAAGCGCCGCAAGCTCCGCATCAGATTCTGTCCTGGCTGTAAGAAAAATTACAGGAATATCCTTGGTTTGCATTTTAGACTTTAGGATTTTAATTGCTTCGTAGCCGTCCATTTCCGGCATGTCAACATCCAGGAGAATTAAGTCGGGGATATTGTTTTCCAGTAAACTAAAAAGTTTTTCTGCGGAAGGCGCTGTAGCAACGGTGTATTTTTTGGCAAGAATATTCTTGCCAATACGAAGATTCGCAGGGTTGTCGTCTACCATTATAATTAGTGCTTTGTCTCCGTCCATATGCCTTCCTTTAATCTGTTTTTTGCATTAACATTTCGTCAATTGTTTTAATAACATTGTCAAACTCAGCCATTAGAATATCATCAGATATTTTATCAATAGACTCTGTTGCTTTTTCATCAAGAGACAACTGGCTAATTCTTTCCAGTATCCTGTCGATATATTCTGCCTTCTTAGACTTTATAGCAGCTTTTAGATCTTCCAGCAGCGAGTACAGCTCATCTTTTTTTACGGGCGCAGATTTACTGTTTACACTGACATCTCTATCATAAGCTTTTTCTATTTCTAATGCTACATGGATTCCTTCTATTACATCTGACAGGTTATCTATGAACCTTTCCAAGTTTCCATTTATATAAGCCCTATCCCCTTCTTTACCTGCAGCTTCCAGCTTAACAGCCTGGTCAGATAATTTTACAGCTCCAATAGAGGCAGATGCGCTCTTTAACGCATGAACATTAGTTATAAACAACGACAAGGATTCTTCATAAAGAGTGTTACGCAGCTGATGCAGGCGTTCCCGCGCATCCTTGCGGAAAGTTGATAAAACAGAAGCATACCCTTCTACCGTTCCTCCTGTCATAGCGATGCCTTTTTGCACATCAACACCGCTAATGTTCGGGAATTTAGTATTTGCTTCAGGCTGATTCTCTACACCCTGCTCTCTTTTGTCTTTAGATATCCATCTATTTAAAATCTCATCAAGTGTAGATACGTCAATAGGTTTTGCAAGGAAGTCGTCAAAATCTTTTTCTATGAACATTTCTCTAACGCCGGAAACTGCATTAGCTGTTAATGCTACAATTGGCGTTCTGTCGGCAACAGCGTCTCCCCTTCCCATTTCCCATTCACGAATTAAAGTTGTTGCCTCAATTCCATCCATTTCCGGCATCATGTGATCCATGAATACAAGATCATACTTTTCACGTTTTACCAGTTCTATTGCTTCAGGTCCGGAAAGACAAGTATCAATCTTGGTACGATACGGCGCTAAAAGACCTTCTGCAACTTTTAAGTTAGTTGGAATATCATCGACAATAAGAATGCGCGCGCTTGGGAAAGCGTAACGTATTACACCGTAAGAACCTCCTGAAGTTTCAACATAGCTCTTACTGTCTTCTCTGCCATTTAGAATATTTGCAAGCGATAATGATTGTATGGGAAGAGAAACAAATCTAACATCCGGGATATAAGATTCGTTACCCCATTCTATCATTAATGCCAACGGAGGTTTTTTCCCGCCGCAGTAATAATCATCGGGTTTATCCATTACATGTTTAACCATTTCATAGAGTCCGTATCCTGTTAAAACAAGAGACCATTCCTGCTTTGAAAGCGCAGAAACAAAGTCGTCGATATTGGTAACCATGGTATGAGTTACGCCCATGTTTTTAAGTGACCAGCAAACAGACTTGGCGTAGATAACTCTTCCTTCATAGACAAGAACATTCTTATCACTTGCATTGTCTACTGCGGCAAAAGGTTCGGGCGAATCGATGCCTTGCGGAACGGTTACGGTAAATATACTGCCCTTGCCAAATTCGCTTTCCATGTTGATGTCTCCATCCATGATTAAGCAAAGTCTTTTTGTAATAGCAAGTCCAAGCCCTGTTCCTTCTACATTACGGTTTCTTTTTAAATCAACCTGAACAAATTCGCTAAAAAGCTTCTTTTTGTCGGCAGGTTTAATTCCTTTACCGGTATCGCATACTGTAAAATCCAGCCATACTTTATTTTCGCTGCGTCCCCGTACAGTAATTGTTAGGCTTATATAACCTTTATCAGTAAACTTAACCGCATTGGAAAGCAGATTTAGAAGTATTTGACGCAGACGAACTTCATCGCCAATAAGAATATTAGGAATTTGTCCGTCTATGTTTGTAAAAAACCGAATGGGTTTTTCTTTAAGCCTTGTGCGGATAATATTGACGGTGTCATTAACAAGAGAAGATAGAAAGTACCGTACAGGAACAATTTCCATCCTGCCAGCTTCGATTTTTGAAAAGTCCAGGATATCGTTAATAATTGTAATAAGGCTGTTTCCCGCCTGTTTTATATCCTGCGCATAACTTCTGGCTTCGTCCGAAAGATTGGTACGCATTAAAAGTTCAGCCATTCCTGTAATTGCATTCATTGGCGTGCGTATTTCATGGCTCATGCTTGCAAGAAAGTTACTTTTTGTGCGGCTTGCTGTTTCTGCTTCTTCTCGAAGCTCTACAAGCCTTTGATTCTGCGCCCTGATTTCGTCAACAATATTAAAAACGTATTCGCCTGTTTTTTCGACATTGTTTTGATAAACAACAAGCATTCTGTAAATATCTTCTTTAGAAATATTAGACTGTTCAATCATTGCGCTAAGACTCTTTCTGATACTCTCGTAATTTGCATGAGATGTATCGTCTGTCAGCGCATCCATGCTTCCTTTTAAATAAGAAATTGTAATATTTAAAAGTTCGCTGCGGCTTACAATATCAAAAACCAATGACTTTAGTTTGCTGTCTGTGTAGTGAAAGAGGCGCTTTGTTTTATAGGGGTCTGCCATTCCCTGTTCAGGCGTAGTTCCAAAAAATACTGCGGTTAATGTCTGATTATGATGCGTAAACAATTCCTCTCCGTAAGTGTTAAAGCCGATCATCGGAATGCCGTTAAATACATCGTTAAATTCGTTAATTAAGTTTTTTTCCATTAATTCCAAATGACGCTGAACACAATTAAAAATCAGACAACCTTGTATACCAGGAAGAAACTGCGCTGTTCCTTCTATGCTCTTTTTTGCATTGGCAATAATATCACCCTGCTTTAAAAGGAATACTTTTGTACCGGCTTCGATGTAACAGTAAAACTGGATTCCCCTGCCGTCAATAATAAGATTAGGACTGCGAATATAAATACTGTCTCCAAGCAAAAGACCAAGGGGATTCTTTGCAAAAATTTCTATAGTTAGTTCACTTACGCTGTTTACGCCAACCTGCCTTGCATAAAATTCAGCCGCAGGTTCGCCGTTTATTTCCCATGCGATTCTCTGCATAATTTCTACACGGGTAATAGTAAAAGAATTTTCTGTCTGCATATAATGCACATAGTGATTAAAATAAAAAGGGATCTTCATTTTTAAAATAACTGCGATAAGCCCGTCTTTAGAAAGTATATTGTTAACGCCGACTAATGTTTTTGTAAAAGTCATCTCATCTGCCGCAGCGCCGCCAATAAAAGCCATGTTAAGATCTTTTTCCATGGAGAATTCTTTCATTATTAATTCGCCAAGACACAAGCCGTCAAAAAAGATTAACCCAAGATATTCATCAGGATTAATTTTATGACCTGCTGTTTTTCTTTTTAGGTCGTAAATAGCGGCATGAGCGGCAAGGATCGGCTCTCTTTTTACGCCATCCTGAAATGTATAATATATCTCATCAACTTCATCCGAGGACAGCGACATAATGGAAACGCCGTTTTTAACAGCGCCGTCGCTGGACCATCCGCCCCACATAGAAGCGCCAACGCAAAGAGCGCCCGGGAAAGCATTTACAAGAGCTTTGTGAATTTCTTGCTTTTCCAGTGACAATGAAAAAAAGTATATTATTGCTTTTATATTAGGCTGCCAAACCCCAATAATAACTTTTTCTATGTCCCAGTCCTGTAAAGACGTAACCTTAACAGCCATACTTTCCTCTAATGGCTAATTATACCACAAATCGTAAGAATAAGATATAAAAAAAGGTTGTTTTAGGACGTTTTGTATTGATCTAATTCTTGTGTTTCCACAATAATTCTACGGCTTCCTTAGGCGTTAGAGCATCTATTACACCATCTCGCAAGGTTTTATCCCTAAGAATTGAGCCAATAGCGGCAAGAATTTGCACATATAAACCACAGTCTTTTTTGGGAGACACGATAAGAACAAATAGCTGAGAAAGCTGACCATCCATCGAATCAAAAGCAATGCCTTTTTTGTTAACGCCTATTGCCACTGCGGTATCAGTTATTCCATCGGTTTTTGCGTGAGGCAAAGCAATCCCGTGATCCATTCCGGTGCTCATTGTTTTTTCTCTTTCCAGTACATCAGCTAAAACCAGGTCTTTATCCAGCAGTTTTCCTTTGGAGTCAAGCAGATCAACCAACTCAGAAATAATTTGTCCTTTTGTTTCACCTTTTAAATCCAAAGTAAAACACTCTGCGTCTATGAGTTCCAGAATATCTTTTGTTGCACGAGCTTCGGTATCAAGCAAGTCTCTTTTCATTTTTGCAGGGTCTGCCGATATTTTTAGCCTTTCGATATTGTGATAAAGTTCCAAAATAACTTCGTAGACTTCATTTTTAACAAAAGGCATATCTGTTTTGGAGGTAGCTATTAAAATTGATGAATGTTCTTCGGTTATGGAAATAGAAATGTCACCCTTACGTGCCTGAGAAATACCTTCATCGATGTTCATTGTTTGAACATAAAAACCTTCGTTGCGGAATTCGTTTAAAATATTTTCTACAACAAGATCTGCAATTTCCTTAGATTCAAAGTTCCACATTTCATGAACACTGTCATCGCTCTTTTCCGGCTTTCTAGTTCCGCGCCCCGGTATCTTAAAAGCCAAATTCATAAGAGAAGGACAAACAACTATAGTAATAAAAATCATAAAGACAGCTGCGGAAAAAAGCTGATTACTAATTGCTCCAGCAGCAAGACCGATACCGCATGTAATTAGAGCTCCCTCTCCGCGTGGAATCATGCCTGTCCCTATTCGTAATGCGCCTTTTCTGTTAAAACCAAAAAGTATTGCAAAGCCGCCGTCGCCGATTATTTTTGCAAGCATTACAGCCAATGCATACAGAATGCCGAATATTAAAACAGGCGGTGTAATAACCTCACGTACATTAACCATCATGCCCATTATTGCAAAAAACATTGGAACGAAAAATACATATAATCCGCGAATGCGTTCCTGTATTACAGCAGCAATGTCAGTTTTAGAAAGAGCTAGACCTGCAATATATGCGCCAATAATTAAAGCGATGCCTTGTTTTTCAAGAAGCCCTGCGATAATCATGGCTAATCCTAAAGCAAGAACAGAAAAGTCCTGGCTGTTTTTAAAAATCTTTAAAAAGCCAGCCAATGCTTTTGAGCAAATCAAGAAAAGAATTGTTGCGCCAAGCCAGATACCCAGGGCTTTACCTGCCAAAAGCAAAATTGCGCCGATAGAAGGTCCATTACCTGAGCTTCCGCCTGTAACTGCAGTAATTCCAAGCACTACTGCCAAAAGTATAATCCACAAAACATCTTCAAAGACGCCTGCTGAAATAATTGTTACACCTTCAGGCGAATCCATCTTTCTTCGCTCGGATAGGATTCGCGCGCTAATACCAATGGATGAAGACATGGCTATTACGCCTAAAAATAAACAATGCGGATCCCAGAAAGATGAGTCTAACAGAATAACACCGCAGAATGTGCCTGCGATAAATGAAAATAATGCGCCGCTGATTCCGATAATGCCGCCTGCTATTGAATAACGCAGAAACATTCCAAGATCGGTTTCCAGACCGGAAGCAAAGAGCAAGACTATTGAAGCTACTGTGGCAAACGAGTAAAGCTCAAGGCTCACCGCTAAAGTGTGTGTTTCGGAAAATGCTAAAGGAAAAATGCCGTTAGGAAAACCAGGTATCGCAATCCCGCCCAGCGCAAAAGGACCGATAATAACGCCTGCTAACAGTTCACCCAGCACCGAAGGTATTCCTATCTTCTTTGCAAGCTGTCCGAACAATCGAACCGCAAATAAAATTATTCCGATTTGGAGAACCAGCTCGGCTACATATTCAGTAATTTGCATTTATTTCTCAATCAAGATAATACTATGATTTGTAAAAAAAAGTGTCAATGAGTCGCTAAATGTATAATATCGAGATCTACCCCCTTTATTGGTTATTGCGTTTTATTACTATACTAATCATAATAAACTAACAGATTGCAACTGGAGGGTTAATGCCTAAGATACTTCAGCCAAAAGAAATGAGGAAATGCCTTGGCTGTTTTTCATGCATGAGCGTATGCTCGGTAATTAATCAAAACAACCATTCCCTTATTAAAAGCGCTATAAAGGTTCGCACAACAGGCGGTATGTCCAGTAATTTTGTCGCTATAGTATGTCTTGGCTGCAGAGAACCTGCCTGTATGGAAGTGTGCCCAAGTCATGCTCTGGAAAAACGTGTCGGTGGGGGTGTTCTTCTAAAAGATGAAAAATGCATCGGCTGCCGCAAATGCGAAACAGCCTGTACTGTCCGTGCTGTAAACTTTGATGTAGAAACAAAAAAACCTATTATCTGCCGCCATTGCGGCGTATGTACGCATTATTGTCCTCACGACTGTCTTTTAATGATTGAATCATCAGGGTCAGAGGAGACAGCAAATGCTTAACGAAAAATATATCAAGGTATTATATGTTGATTTAGAGACAGAAAAAATAAGCATTGAACAACGTGAAGATTTAATGGTTTATCTTGGCGGCGTTGGAATCGCAAGTAAGCTGCTGCAGGAAAATATAAAAAGCGACCTTGAACCAACTTCTCCCGAGCAGCCGATTGTTTTTGCCATCGGCGCTGGAGCATATATTTTCCCGGTACTAACAAAAACTGTTGCAATGTTTATATCTCCTCTTACGGGAGAATTGGGAGAAAGTTATGCAGGCGGCAGAATGGCAATGTCAATGCTGATGGCAGGTTACGATGCGCTTGTTATAACCGGTAAGGCAAAAAAACACAGCTATCTTACAATTTCAACAAACAATGTGAATGTCCGTGATGCCAGAGCATTATGGGGATTACCAGTAAGCGCTGTTGGTCAAAACATCCGCAGCCGAGAACATGACGGCGGGGCTTCGATTGGGAAAAGATCGATCATCCGCATTGGACAAGCGGGAGAAAACGGCATTGCATTTGCAGGTGTATGCGTTGACACTTACAGGCATTTTGGACGAATGGGGCTTGGCGCATGTATGGGCAGCAAAAATCTAAAAGCGATTTCTATTCACGGCAATAGATCAATCCCTGTACTGAATCAAAAACAATATTTTAAAGTTTATAAAGATATATACAGAAAATGCACAGACACCGATAACATGGCAAAATATCATGATGTAGGCACTTCCATTAATATTCTTCCATTAAACAAAATCGGCGGACTGCCTTCTTATAATATGCGTGCAAATTCTTTTGAACATGCGGAAAATGTAAGCGGTGAAGCGTTTGCAGAAAAAAATCTGGTTCGCAAAATGGCTTGCACAGGTTGCCCTGTTGGATGTATTCATATTGGCATGTATAGAAGAGAATTTGATAAAGGTCATGAATACGAAGCTATCAATGTTTCTTATGATTATGAATTAATATTTGCTCTGGGCACATTCCTTGGCATAAAAACATCTGATGAGATTCTTGCTATTATCGAAGAAGTTGAAGAATATGGACTTGATGCTATGAGTACAGGCGTATGCTTAGGCTGGGCGACAGAAGCATTAGAGCGAGGCTACATCACAATAGATGATACAATAGTAGAACTAAAATTCGGCGAATCGGAAGGATACATAAAAGCGATTGAATATTTATCAACTGGGTTTAATAAATTTTATAAAATTCTTGGCAAGGGCAGCCGTTTTGCAGCAACAAAATACGGCGGAGAAAGTTTTGCCATGCAGATAGCCGGCAATGAAATGGCAGGTTATCATACAGGTTACGGATCGCTTGTAGGAGCTGCAATAGGAGCGAGACACTCGCATCTTTGTAACGGCGGTTATGGCATAGACCAAAACATTAAAGACTTTGACGAAGATGTACTTGTTGATAAACTTTTTGCAGAAGAATGCGAGCGCTGCATGACAAATTCGCTTATCATGTGTCTTTTTGCACGCAAAATATATGACAGACAAACAATTCTTGATGCGCTTAATTCGGTTGGCTGGAATCTGACAAACGATGATTTAAGCGTTATAGGTAAACGTATTTACCAAACAAAGTTACAAATTAAAAACGCATTGGGATTCCAGCAAAAAAGCGTAAAACTGCCAAAACGGTTTTTTGAAACACCAAGCATGCATGGCAAGCTTGATGAAGAAACAGCATACAGAATGATAAAAAAATATGTAACAAAAACTGATGCTCTATTACAGGAAACATTGTAGGGATATATAATGGCATATAGAAATGTTTTTTCATTGCCTGTTTCTCAAAAACATCAAGCTTCCATGAGACGCAGGTTTATAGCCTTTTCTGCCATATTATTTTTATTAATTTTTATATTAAGCAGCATGGCTTTTATTTTTTTAATGGGGCAAATCCTTCACAGAAATACAACGCAGGAACTAATTAACATTGTCGAGCTTGAACGACTTAGATTGGAAGCATCTGTAAAAGGCGAAATAGCTATCGTATTAAAACTGGCTAACTCACCGTTAATAAAAAGATACTTTGTCAACCCGGAAAATATTTTACTTGAACAATATGCTTTTGACGAAATTGAAGGATACCGCAAAGCTTTTTCGTCTAATTTGGTTTTTTGGATTAATGATATAGATAAATTATTATATACAACAAATCAAGAACCATATAAAGTTGACCCAAATAACTGGGACAATTATTGGTACAATATGACGCTTTATGAAACAGGGGTATATAACTTTAATATTAACTATAATCCCGATCTTAACGTAACAAACCTTTGGATTAATGCGCCTGTATTTGACAATAATAATGTGCCTATAGGAATAGTGGGAACTGGCATAAACCTATCAAGCTTTATAAATAATATATACATGAACTACACAGAATCTGCAGAGTTGTATCTTTTTAACATTGCAGGCGAAATAACGGGAGCCAGAAACATTGATCTTGTTGCAAACAAAGTTAGTATACAGCAAAAACTTGAACATATAGACGATAAAATTCTGCATAATGCCAAATATTTAATTAATAACGAAGTCATTAATTACAGAACCAAAAAAGAAGACGGCGTTATAGTTCTTGGTGCAATCCCTGCGCTGGATTGGTATATAACAGTCATTCATCATTTTGCTTTTGGAGATGAACTTAGAACAGGCATGACTGCGCTTTTTATTGTAATAATGCTGGTTATTCTTGCCATATTTGCAGTAATTAATATTTTTATCGCAAAACTTTTACAACCGCTTTACCATATTGTAAAAGAGATAAGCCAGCTTTCCAGCAATTGGGATCTAAAACAGGATAACAAACCGGATGAAAATGATGAAATAGGAACGCTTGGTGAATTTCTTAATATGACAGTAATAGATCAGTTAACAGAAATTTATAACAGGCGTTACTTTGACGGAAGCATGAAAATGCTTATAAAAACACTGTCTCGTAACGATTCAAAACTTAGCCTGTTAATGATAGATATAGATTATTTTAAAAATTATAATGACACCTACGGACATGATGCAGGCGATAAATGCCTAAAAGAAATTGCAGCAGCTTTATCAAAAGTAATAATAAGAGAAGAGGATTTTGTCGCAAGATATGGCGGCGAAGAATTTGTTGTTGTTCTTCCAAACACCGATGAAAACGGAGCTCGGCTAATTGCAGATAAACTGCTAAGCAAGGTACGGGAATGCGGCATCCCGCATGAAAGCAGCGACGTTGAAAAATATGTTACTATATCAATTGGCGGCACTACAGGTACTGTTAAACATTTTCATGAAGAAAGCGTTTTTGTAATAAAAGCTGACTCTGCGTTGTATAAATCCAAACAAAACGGGCGTAATCAATATACATTTGAGGCTTTCTAACATCTGTCATTATCTTAGCTGCCGTATATGGTTTTCCTGTGTATAATGATCCGCTAAGTTTATTTACATTCATAATAATGCGTAAAAACAGTTTGCAGAACAACAGATAACGTAGTATACTGCTGGTAGTTAAAGATTTGTTAAAGGGGAGAGGGATATGGTTGATATTAATAAGATTGATGATGCAGAAACACTTTATAGCATAGGTAACGCTGCAGGAATGATAAATAATTTTGCCGAAGCTTTTGAAAGTTTTAAAAAAGCCGCAGGAATGGGTTACGCTCCTGCTCAATGCAGCCTGGCATTCTGCTATGAAAAAGGTCATGGCGTTCCTCATGATTATGGCAAAGCTGTAGATTATTACCGTAAAGCTGCAGATCAGGGATTTGCTCCGGCTCAGTGTAACCTTGGGTGGTGTTACGAGAGCGGATACGGCGTAGAACAAGATGTAGATAAAGCTGTTGCGTATTACGAAAAATCTGCAAAACAGGGATATCCGCCTGCTCAAGGAAATCTTGGATTCTGTTATGCAAACGGTAACGGTGTAAAAAAAGATTATAACGAAGCATTTGAATGGTTTAAAAAGGCAGCTGATATGGGTAACACTTTTGCTCAATTTAACCTGGGTGATTGTTTTGAAAACGGCAAGGGTGTAACAGCGGATATTTCTAAAGCAATAGAATGGTATAAAAAATCTGCAGAACACGGATATGCACAGGCTCAAAATCATTTAGGGCATTGCTATGAAGCCGGTAATGGCGTAGAAAAGAATCTGTTAAAAGCTCATGAATGGTATAGTCACGCTGCAATTCAAGGACATTCTGCCGCAAAGAAAAACATAGAAAATTTAAAGAGACAGTAAAGAGCTTTATTCCAATAATTTTTCTATTGTTTGCAAAGCGCTGTCGTACTCTGCTACTAAAACATCATCTGACGTCTTATCTAAAGCATTGTTTGTCTGCGAATCAAAATGTTTAGATTTAAGTTCGTCTATAATTGTATCTATTTTTGATGAAGCTGCTTTTGATTTTATTAATTCAATAAGTTCATTAAATAATGGAAGATATTCGTTTATCATTCCCTTGTCAATTTCTGAAGTTTGATTGTTTTCAGATTGGCTGCCAATTTCCTGCTGAACATTTCCCGCTAATTCAGAAAGTAAGTTAATAAAAACATATAAGTTATTGTTAATATAAATCTGATCCCCGCATTTTCCGGCGGTTTCAAGAGCGGCTGCCTGATCAGATGCTTCTTTTGCGCCTATCGACGCAAGCGCGCTTTTAAGAGCATGGACATGTATTATAAAAGAAGAGTTTTCTCTATGTGATATATCCAAGTTTAAATATTCTTCCAAGAACTTAAGCCGCTCTTGCGCATCTCTGTAAAACGAATACAGTACTCTGCGATAGCCGTCTATAGTACCGCCGGTTGCAGAGATACCAAACTCGACATTAATGCCCTGGATTTCCGGAATACGGACAGTATCATCGGGTTTTTCTGCCGCTTTTGTCTTTACAATGTTTTTATATTCTTCTGCTGCATTTTTTAAAACTTCTGCGCTCTGTTTATTACGTATCCATTTATTTAATATGTCATCCAGCAAAACAATATCAATTGGTTTAGAGATATAACCGTTAAACCCATTAGCTAAAAACATTTCCATATTTCCAACCAGCGCATTTGCAGTTAATGCAATTACGGGTACATTTATTTCATATTTTCGAATAGCGTTTGTTGTTTCTATACCGTCCATTTCAGGCATCATGTGATCCATAAAAACAATATCATAAACATTATTGGAAAGTAATTTTTCTAAAGCTTCGTGTCCCGAAATTGCAATATCTACTTTAAGACCATAAGGACTTAGAAGCCCTTGCGCTACTCTAAGGTTAACAGGCATATCATCCACTACAAGTACTTTTCCATAAGGCATCCACGAACGATCTATCTGCCTTTCTTTTTCGCTGCCTGCATATTGGAAATTGCAGAGTTTTTCTGCCGTTTCTTTTCCTATTGTATCATCGTTTACAAGAGTCTGATATATATTGATAGTAAACTTAGATCCTTTACCATAATCACTTTCTACAGAAATATTTCCGCCCATCATTTCCGAAAGTTTTTTTGTTATGGCAAGACCCAGTCCTGTTCCTTCTATCCTTTGATTAGCCCTAATATCCAGCTGAGTATAATCTTTAAACATTCTTTCTATATCATCCTGACGAATCCCAATTCCTGTATCCTGAACAATAAAGCTTAACAGAACCCTACCGGAGCGTGTATTGTTTTCGCATTTTACAGCAAGAGTTATGCTGCCTTCTTTTGTATATTTAATTGCATTGGATAATATATTATTAAGTACTTGCTTTAACCTGCGATCGTCACCAAAAAGTTTACGAGGGAAATCTCCATCTATTTCCAAAATAAGATTTAATGGTTTTGATCCAATCCTAACACGGTTAAGATTAATTGTATCGTTTATAAGACCTGCAGTTTCATATTCAACCGGAATTAAATTAAAACTACCGGCTTCGATTTTAGATATATCAAGAATATCATTTATTATTCCCAGAAGCGATGAGCCAGACTGATAAATCTGATCTATATTATTTTTACTTTTTTCAGGAAGATCTCCCTGAAGCTCAATTTCAGAAAGACCAATAACAGCATTAAGCGGCGTGCGTATTTCGTGACTCATCGTTGCAAGAAATTGACTCTTTGCCTTTGATGCCTGAACTGCTATCATTGTCTGTTTTTCAAGTTCCAGCGTGCGTTCATGCACAGTATTTTCCAGTACAATATTTGAATGCTCCAGCTGAATAAACACTTTACTAAAACGCCTGGACATTGTAATTGCCATACCAACATGGAATACAAATGTACTATATAAAAAAAGCCTAAAAGCATTACGGAATATTATTACATCTAACGCATCATGTATTCCGCAGGCGTATACAACAAGTGATCCTATAAGAATACTAAGAAACGAACTAACATTCTTTTTATTATCGTTACTACGTTTTGTAAACGAACTTTTTATTATATCAAAAAATACATAAGTAAAATAAACAAGCATTAATACTAAATATAAATGCATAACTTCATCTGCGTATTGATTACAAAAGAAAAGATGAGAAATTCCAATAAAAAGAGAAAACGCAAGAAAACCCCAGCTTATTTTTGAAATTCTCTGTTTTCCCATATACTCAATAAAAATTAGCAACATTGTTATTGCAATAAAAAATGTAAAATACTCTATTCTTGCAGAAATATCCGAATTGAGAATCATCATATTAACAGTGCCTTCTGTAGCAATAAAATGAACGCACAAAAACAGCGAAAAAATACCATAGTATAGATTATATATTTCTTTTTTACTTCTAATGGAAATAAAGATAAGAAGATAATAAATGCCTGTATAACCCAGAACACCGCATACAAAATAACGCAAATAACTTTGATGCAGCCTTTGAATTATTTTATAATCATCCATGTAGTGAGGCTCGGCATAGTACAACCCGGTAACATTATACGAAGGATCTCCTATTATACGTAAAGCCAGAACATTTGTTCCTGGAACAAACATATTTTTATCCGCCGGGAAATGAACATCTCTCCATGTTCTATTGCTCTTTATTTGTCCATTCTCATCCAAGTGTAATTCTGATCTAATTAAATTACCATTTAAATATATTTCCCAGTTTTCGCTAATTATACTAAAATAAAATCCAGGAACAATAGCAGCATTATTTTCCATCATAGAAATAGCCTCATCATCCATTTCTATTGGAATAATTATTGTAAACTCCTCGGCAGGTTTTCCAAACGGCGACAAATACGTTCTGTTAGGCAAATCAGGCAGATTGGAATTTCTAACAGTTAAAGGAGGAGAATCAAAACT
>Ga0123356_10003905_pt1 | contig 15528 bp, 12 predicted proteins | sample TergutEmb28metaG_2_FD_92546 | JGI IMG/M metagenome (GOLD analysis project Ga0123356, IMG submission 92546) | Embiratermes neotenicus P3 segment gut microbial communities from Petit-Saut dam, French Guiana - Emb289 P3 | ecosystem: Host-associated > Arthropoda: Insects > Digestive system > Gut ... | reverse complement strand
TGAGATGTGCGATCCGATGCGTAAGCGTGCGGGTCTTTCCAGAGCCCGGCCCAGCGATGATGAGCAGCGGACCTTCTTGAGCCTCCACCGCCACTCGTTGTGCCGCATCGAGGCCGTCCGACGTGTCCGCTGCAACGACCGGACGATCTGCCGGAGTGCCCTCGGGCGGTCCGGCTGCTTGCGCGCTCACCGCGGAGTCGGTCACGAGCACGCGCTTCGCACGGGGTTTGCGCATGGCTGGGGGCTCGCCCGCTGCGGACGCACCAGCGTCCATGCTGTCTTCGCGCTGCGTTTGAGCGTCCTGCCTGGCTTGCAGGGCCTGCTGAGGCTCTGCAGCGGCCAGTGACTCCAATCCAGCTACCGGGAACAGCGTCCCGCCTGGGCTGAGGCGCTTGAGCTCGCTCGGCTCGAACAGCCGGATGACGCCATACTCGCCGTCGTATCCGGCATCGCGGATGACCTTGCCGGCGCGCAGGCGCGTGATCGCCTCGGCCAGGAGCGAGGAGTCGGCACGCGCGATCTCCTCCAGGGGTGCCGACTGGAGTATCCACAGCTCCGGCCCCAGCCTCGCGAGCAAGCGCTCGTAGTGGCGCTCTACCGTCTTGCTCGTGGGGCCGCTGTCCACGATTTCGGACAGCACCTCGGGCAAGGGCACCAGGCTGCAGACCTCACCCGCCGTAGCCGGCGGTGTGGCCTCGGCTTCACTGCGATCCGCCAGCGCCGCCACCCGGTGCAGGACACCGACGGTCACCGGCTGACCGCACACCGTGCAGCGTTTGCCCATCGCCCGTGTCTCCTCGGGGGTCCAGCGGATGTTGCACTTGCGGTGACCATCGAGGTGGTACTTACCTTCCTCTGGAAAGAACTCCACCGTGCCCACATAGCCCTCTCCTGTTTGCAGCGCGCGCTTCAGGCTGAAGTAGTCAAGGTCACAATCGAACAGTGTGGCTTCGCGCCCCAGCTTGCCGGGTGAGTGAGCATCGGAGCTGGACACCAGCCGATAGCGGTCAAGAAATGACAGGCGCCAGTTCATGGCTGGATCGGATGACAAACCGGTCTCGACCGCGAACACGTGGCCTGCCAGGTCGCGATAACATTCGCTGATCGAATCAAATCCTGACTGCGATCCCAGGACCGCGAACCAAGGCGTCCAGATGTGAGCCGGAACCAGATACGCGTCCGGGCTGGCGGCGAGCGTGATCTCCAGGAGATTGCGCGAATCCAGGCCGAGGATCGGGCGGCCATCGGCGCCGATGTTGCCGATGCGCGCAAGGCTACTGTTGATGCTGAGCGCGGTCGCGAAATCCGGTGCGTACAGCAGGTGGTGGATCTTGCGAGTGTGATCCCCCCATTTGTAGATGGTGGAGATCTCCACGGACAGCATGAACCGTACGAGCGTCCGGCAGTCCACCGGGAGCTTCTGCAGGACGGCTGCGTCGATGTCATCGCGCAGGCGGAACAGACCCGCCTCGGCTGGCACGAGCTTTTCCTGCAACTCCGCGATCCACGCCGGGTGTGTGAAATCGCCGGTGGCCACAACGGTGATACCCTTGCGGCGTGCCCAATATGACAGGTTCTCGAGATCCAAGTCGCGGCTCGTGGCGCGCGAGTGCTTGGAGTGGATATGGAGGTCCGCATGAAAGCGCATCGGATGTCCTTTTGCCCCCCGGTGTGACACCAGTTTAGATCATTGCGAGGATGGCCGGCCGTGCTGCCACATTCGAGGGGCTGTTCGCGACAAACGCGCCCAAGGCTGTCGGCCGCTGCGGCTTGCGTTTGGGCAGAAGCTATCACCGCACCGACGTTCCGTGACGAGGAGACATGAGGGCATGAGGCTTTGGTCGCATTCAAGCGGCCGCGCCCGCCGGCCTGATCGGGGCCCGCGGGATGCAGCCACCGCAGGCGCCGCGTGCGCGCCGGCAAGCGGGTCCGGACAAGGCCAGCGCGCAGCACATCCAGCGACAGCCGATCGCCTGACCATGACGGCGCGCCGCTCAAGCACTCCCGACGAGGACCCGCTCAAGCTTGCTTGCGCGCGCAACAGGAGTGTTGCAACTCATCGCTTGATGTTGAGACGTTGCCTTGACATGGTGAGAAGGAACCCCGCGCACAGTCACCGGTGGTATGTCATCATGCCCGTGGCCCGAGCCCCATCTGGCGCGCTAGCGCCAAATCACCTCACGAGCAGAAGAGCTACTCACAGCCATGAACCTGAGCACGGCAACGCTGAACATGGGTGCGGCACTGCTGCTCGGAGCCGCCATCGGCTTCGAGCGCCAGTGGCGACAGCGCCTCGCAGGACTTCGAACCAATACCCTTGTGGCGCTCGGGGCTGCGATCTTTGTGGTGTTCGGCGGACTGTTTCCCGGCGAGCCGAGCCCGACCCGGGTGGCTGCCCAGGTCGTCTCCGGCATCGGCTTTCTGGGTGCTGGCATCATCTTCCGCGAGGGCCTCAACGTCCGCGGTCTCAACACCGCGGCAACCCTCTGGTGCTCCGCGGCGATCGGGGTGGTGGCCGGTGCCGGTGCGCTGAGCTATGCAGCGGTCGCGACACTGTTTGTCGTAGGCGTCAACCTGGTGCTGCGTCCGCTGGTGGACCGCATCAACGGGCGGATGGCTCCGGCAGCAGGGCTGCCGGGCTCCTACGCCATCCACGTGATCTGTGCCGGCCAGCATGAGGCGCAGCTCAGAGCCCTGTTGCTGCAAGGTGTCATGAGCGGCGGCCTGCACCTGCGGCGGCTGGATAGCGCCAACATCGAAGGATCAGATCGAGTTGAAGTCACCGCCGCGCTGTCAGCACAGATCCGCGTTGACAGCGCAGTCGAGCAGATCGTCGGGCGCTTGAGCCTTGAGCCGGCTGTAACCGCCGCGCGCTGGAGCGTTGAGCCCGGCGAGGAGTGAGCGAGTTGCGCGGTGGTGCTCGCTGCTTGCTCGGGGCAGCTGGATCTGCACCACACGAACCGCCCGCGAAAGGTGCTTGCAGAGCGCAGTGATCGGCGCGAGAAGCACGAGCCGGATGCCCCCCTGCCGCTTGAGCGGTCCTGTGTACCCGTCAGGCACAGGGGCGGCTTCCTGCCATCCCTCCTGATCAGCCGCGGCGCGCGCTTGTACCGCCCGCGGCCTGTCGCGATACTCGAGTGGACTTCGGGGGATGCATGCAGTCGATCCTGATCAGCTGGGCCGAGCTCTTGGTGCGCTGGGTGCACGTCATCGCGGGCATCGCCTGGATCGGCTCCTCGTTCTACTTCATCGCGCTCGATGCGGGCCTCAAACTCTCACCGCGCCTCGACCCGCGCGTGCACGGCGAGGCCTGGCAGGTGCATGGCGGCGGCTTCTATCACGTGCAGAAGTATCGTGTGGCCCCGGAATTCCTGCCCGCCGAGCTCACCTGGTTCAAGTGGGAGGCTTACAGCACCTGGCTCTTTGGCTTCGCGTTGCTGGTCCTCACCTACTACCTGAACCCGTCCCTTTACCTGATCGATCCCGAGGTGCTCGCCTTGAGCCCTGCGCAGGCGGTCGGAATCGGCCTCGGCGCGATCGTGGCCGGCTGGCTGCTCTATGACGGGCTGTGCCGCTCGCCGCTGGGGCGGCGGCCGCCCACCCTGATAGCCGTGAGCCTCGTGCTGCTCACCGCCGCGAGCTGGGGCTTTGCCCACGTCTTCAGTGGCCGCGGCGCCTACATCCACATGGGCGTGCTGGTCGGCACGATCATGGTCGCGAATGTCTTCCTCGTCATCATCCCGAACCAGAAGCGCATCGTCGCGGCCCTGATTGCCGCGCGCCCCGTCGATCCGGTGCTCAGCTGGCAGGGCAAGCAGCGCTCGCTGCACAACAACTATCTCACCCTGCCTGTCATCTTCACGATGCTCAGCAACCATGCGCCGTTCACCTATGCTCGTCCGAACGGCTGGCTGGTGCTGCTTGCGGTGTTCGTCAGCGGCTTCCTGATCCGGCACCACTTCAATCTGACGCATGCCGGCAAGCCGCCGCAGCGCTGGCTGTGGCCGGCCGCGGCGGGGGCGCTGCTCGGTGGATTGGTGCTCGGCATGCCGCCCGGCTGGCGCGCACGAGCGGCGGGTCCTGTCACCTTCCAGGAGGTGCAGGGCATCATCAACGAGCGCTGCGCGGTGTGTCACTCCGCGCGTCCGCGCTTTGCCGGCTTGAGCGAGCCTCCCAAGGGCATCAGCTTCGACACGCCCGGGCAGATAGCAGCCTTGTCCCCGAACATCTACGCGCAGGTAGTCACGACGCGTGCGATGCCGCTCAACAACCTCACGCACATCACCGAAGAGGAGCGCGTGCGGCTGGCGCTGTGGGTGCAGCAGGGAGCGGCGACACAGTAGGCTGTGACGGTGGTCGCCGCCGTCCGATTTACGCCCACCGCAGCGGCCGGCCAGACGCCCAGGTATTTCATAGCAGTATTTGATATCGACGTATATGATATCTATTGATATGATATCGTCGCATATGATATTGTACGTCTAGCTTATGCCACCGCAAGACGCCATCGACCGCCTGCGCACGCTCGGCTTCCTGCTGAAGGACGTCACACGTCTGTACACGCGGCGATTCGAGGAGCGGGCACAGGGGCTGTCGCTCACTCTGGCGCAGTGCAAGGCGCTCTCCTATCTCGAGGGCAACGAAGGCGTGAGCCAGAAGCGCCTGGCCGAGCTGACCGAGCTGGACCCCATGAGCCTGGTCAGGATTCTCGACCGGATGGAGGCTGACGGCTGGGTCGAGCGACGCTCGGACCCGGAGGACCGCCGGGCGCGCTCGCTGTGCCTCACTGCGAAGGCGAAGCCCATCCTCGAGCACATCGCAACCCTGGCCAAGGAGACACGGGCCGAGGCCTTGCAGGGGTTGAGTGAGGAAGAACGCACGCAGCTCACGAAGCTGCTGGCGCGCGTACATGAGAATCTGAGCTCGCAGAAGCCGCGGTCCGCGCAGTCCTCGACGGCGGCCGACGTGCACAGTGGACGCAAAGTGAGGTCTGGACGATGAACGCTGTCGTGCGGGACAAGAGCGGAGCAGGCGAGAAACCCGGCGGCGGCAGCCAGCCGGCCGAAGCACCTGAGGTGAAGGCAGCTGGCAGCGCCACCTGGCGCGAGCGCCTGCGTTGGCCCCTCATGGTGGGCGTGCCTGTGCTGGTTGGGGTCGGGGGCGCCTACTACTACCTCACCTCGGGCCGCTATCAGTCCACCGACGATGCCTACTTGCGGGCCGCGCAGGTGGCCGTGAGCTCCAACGTCGCGGGGCGGGTCAGCGAGGTGGATGTGCACGACAATCAGCGCGTCCATGTCGGACAGACGCTGTTCCGGCTCGACGAGCGGCCCTTCCGCATCGCCGTGGAAGAGGCGCAGGCGCGCCTCGCGAGCGCTCGGCTGCAGGTCGAGGCGCTGAAGGCGACCTACCACCAGCGGCAGGCGGACCTGCGCTCGGCGCAGAGCGCGCTCGAGTACCAGCTGCGCGAGTACCAGCGCCAGACACGGCTGCTTGTCAGTGGAATCTCTTCCCAGGCGCAGGTAGATCGCACCTTGCTCGCGCGCAACGAGGCGCAGCAGACCGTCGCCGCCGTGGAGCAGCAGATCACCTCCGTCCTGGCGAGCCTGGGCGGTGATCCCAACATTCCAGCGGACAAGCATCCCACGGTGCTGCAAGCGCAGGCGGAGCTCGATCGCGCGCAGCTGAACCTGTCCTACACGACCATCAAGGCACCGATCGAGGGCATTGTCACGCGCGTCGAGCAGCTGCAGGTCGGTAACTACATCAAGGACGCCACGCCTGCGTTCGCGCTGGTCTCCACACACGATGTGTGGGTCGAGGCCAACTTCAAGGAGGTGCAACTGGCCCACATGCAGGTCGGGCAGCCGGCCCGCGTGCGGCTCGATGCCTATCCTGGCCGCGAGTTCCGCGCCAGGGTGACCAGCGTGAGCCCCGGGACAGGCTCGGAGTTCTCCCTGCTGCCGCCCGAGAATGCGAGCGGCAACTGGGTGAAGGTCGTGCAGCGGCTGCCGGTGCGCTTCGAGCTCGAGGAGAGCCTGCCGGCGGCCCGCTCGGGCCTGTCCGCCGTGGTGACCGTCGATACGCGCCCGCTCGAGGGCCGCCCCGGGGTCCAGAACGCTGGCACCAGCGGCGAGTGAGCCCTCCTTAAAGATACATCCGCTGCCGGGAAGCCATATGCAAGGGCCGCAGCCAGCTCATCGCGGAGCGGTGACGGTGTGTGTGATGCTGGCATCAGTGCTGCAGGCACTCGATACCACCATCGCCAACGTCGCGCTGCCGCACATCCGCGGCAGCCTGTCCGCGACCAGCGAGCAGATGGGCTGGGTGCTCACCTCCTACATCGTGGCCGCCGCCATCATGACGCCGCTTGCGGGTTGGTTCTCGACTCGCTACGGGATGAAGAAGGTGCTGGTGCTCTCGGTGGCCGGCTTCACGATCAGCTCCGCGCTGTGCGGCATGGCGGACTCGCTCCCGCAGCTCGTCCTGTTCCGTACGCTCCAGGGCCTGTGTGGAGCTGCGCTCATCCCCCTGTCGCAGGCGGTGCTGCTGGACATCAATCCGCCCGAGCACCACGGCAGGGCGACGGCGATCTGGGGCATGGGCGTGCTCATCGGGCCGATCATCGGCCCGGTGCTCGGCGGCTGGCTCACCGACAACTACGACTGGCGCTGGATCTTCTACATCAACGTTCCGTTCGGCATCCTCTCGGTGCTCGGTGTCTCGAGCTTCCTGCACGAGACCGTCACGCGACGCTTGCCGTTTGACTTCTTCGGCTTCGCCACCTTGAGCCTGGGGGTCGGTGCGCTGCAGATCTTCCTCGACCGGGGTGAGCTGCTTGACTGGTTCGGCTCGACCGAGATCTGGATCGAGGCGATCGTCGCTGTGGCCTCCTTCTACCTGTTCATCGTCCATACCCTCACGGCGCGGCATCCATTCGTGAGTCCGGCGCTGTTCAAGGACTGGAATTTCGCAGCCGGCAACATCTTCATCTTCGTGATCGGCGTCGTGCTTTTCGCAACCCTTGCGCTGTTGCCGCCGCTGCTGCAGGACCTGATGGGGTACCCGGTCACGACCACGGGGATCGTGACGTCCTGGCGCGGTGTGGGCGCCTTCTTCACGATGGCGGTGGTGGGGCGCCTCGTGGGCAAGGTCGACGTGCGCTTGCTGATCGGCTCCGGACTGCTCGCCACAGCCGCCTCCCTGTGGATGATGTGCGGCATGTCCTTGCAGATGGACAGCCACATCGTCGCCTGGGCTGGCTTCATCCAGGGCATCGGTACCGGCCTGGCCTACGTGCCGCTCGCCGCCGCGAGCTTTGCCACCCTCGATCCTCAGTACCGCGCCGAGGGTACGGCGATGTTCAACCTGCTGCGCAACATCGGCAGCAGCATCGGCATCGCAGTCATGCAGACAATGCTCACACGCAATACCCAGATCATGCATGCCCAGCTCGCGGAGCACATCGCTCCTTACGGAGGCCAGCTGCGCGATGCGGTCCCTTACGACCTCACCACGGCCAACGGGGTTGCGGCGCTGAACGCGATGGTGACGCAGCAAGCCCAGATGATCGCCTACAACAACGACTTCAAAGCCCTGCTCGTGCTCACGCTTGCCGTGCTACCGCTGCTGATCCTGCTGCGCGCCGGCCGCCGCGGCGCGAGCAGCCCGTCGGTCGCCGCCGAGTGAAGCTCGCAACCATGGTGTCACGTCACAAGCTTGATGCGATGAACGGCCTGCTCAAGGGGATGAGGCCAGGCAGTGCGCTGGCGCTCCTCGGGGCCGCAGCGCTCCTGCAGGGCTGCGCGGTCGGCCCCTCGTTCAAGCGACCCGACACGCCTGCGCCGGCCGCCTACCTGCCGCCCAACGAGCTGCAGCCCGCCGCTCCCGCCGGCAAGGTGCCGCCGGTGCCGCAGGCGGGCGACTTCGAGCAGCATGTTGCGCTGGGCAAGGCGCCCGGCGGGGATTGGTGGATGCTGTTCGAGTCACCGGTGCTGGATGCGCTGGTTCACCAGGCCGTGGCCAGCAGCCATACGCTTGCGGAGGCGCGTGCGCTGATCGCCGAGGCTCACGAATTGGTCGCAGCCCAGGCCGGCGGACGCTACCCGCAGGTTGACCTCAGCGCTGGAGCCGGACGGCAGCAGTACGGTGCCCAGTTCCTGGGCTCATTCAAGATCCCGCCCTTCAGCTACACCGCCGTGGGCGCCTCCGTGCGCTACGTGCTCGACTACAACGGGGGCATTGCCCGCTCGGTGGAGCAGCGCCAGGCGCTCGCCCAGTACCAGGAGAGCGAGCGGGACGCGACATACCTGGCCTTGACCGGGAGCATCGCCACGCAGGCCGTGGACGTGGCAGCGATGCGTGCCCAGATCGCCGCGCTATCGGATCTGCTGGCCGAGGATCAGGACAACCTGGATCTGGTGCGCACAGCCTTCAGCAACGGCTCGGTCTCGAGGGTGGACGTGCTCACCGCGCAGAGTCAGCTGGCGAGCGATCAGACCTTGCTGCCGCCGCTGCAGCACCAGCTTGCCGTGGCAAACCATGCGCTCGCCGTGCTCGTGGGCCGCGTACCAGCCGAATGGACCGCACCGGAGCTCGAGCTTGCCCAGCTTAAGCTGCCGCGCGATCTGCCGCTTAACCTGCCCTCCGAGCTGGTGCACCGTCGTCCGGACATCCTCGCGGCCGAGGCGCAGCTGCATGCGGCGACGGCCGCCGTGGGAGTAGCAACGGCCAACCTGTATCCGCAGATCGTCCTGTCAGCGAGCGGCGGGCTGCAGCAGCAGGGGCTTGCGGTGGACCGCCTCTTCACCGGCTCGAGCACCGCGTGGACGCTCATCTCTGGGCTCACGATGCCCGTCTTTGACGGCGGCACCTTGCGGGCGGAGCGGCGCGCGGCGGTCGATGAGCTGCGAGCGAGCGCCGAGCGCTACCAGCAGACCGTGCTGATGTCCTTTGGCCAGGTGGCGGATCTGCTCGATGCCCTCCAGCATGATGCGGGGCTCGTGGCGGCGCAGGCGAACGCGCTGCAGACCGCCGAGAGCAGCCTGGAGCTGGCCCGTGACAGCTACCGGGAGGGCAACTCCGGGCTGCTGCAGGTGCTTGATGCTCAGCGCCAGCGCCAGGAGGCTCAGCTCGGGTTCGTGCGGGCCCAGGCGCAGCAATACCTCGATACCATCCAACTCTACCTCGCAGTCGGCGGCACGCTGAATGCCGGTTCTCCGAGCTCCGAGGTCTCGCCGTCGCGCTCGCCAGCGGTGGCGGGTTGAGTCACCGCGCCAGGGGTGCCTGCTCAGGCATAGCGGCGCTCGAGAGCGGCGCGTGACAGAAAGATGCGCTGGTGCGCCCGCAGCAGGATCGCCAAGCGCAAGGTGGACGGGTTGGTCACAAGGACCAGCAGCCACATCATGATGTTCTGGCAGAGCTGCTCGATAGCCCCAGGCCGGCCCACACCGTAGCGGGCGGCCTCGAAGCCATACCGGCCCACGATGCGCGCCAGCTGCATGCGCTGCTCGGCCGTGCCCAGGCACATGTCCGCGCAGATGGCCTTAACATCCTTGAGGCTGCTGTCCTGCTGTAGATAACGCGCCAGCTCCTGCAACGAGAGGTGGATGCCACGGCTCACCTCGCGGCCCCAGGCGACCGAGGGTCCGCGCACCATGCAGGGCATGTGCTCGTTCCAGATGTGGAGCTTGAGGATTGGATCGCCGCGGCAGATGTGCGTGCCGTCCTGCAGCGAGAGGCTGTGTTCGGCCTGATCACGATGGATGCGAAACAGGCAGCGGGCATCGCTCGTGTACTCGTAGATGCCGACACGCTTGCGCACCAAGCGATCCAGCGCGAAGACGGCGTGTGCGACCCATCCCTTCCCAGCGCGCTTCTCCAAGATCATAACTCCGGGCTGTGCCTGCCGGAACACAACTCCCAGGGCGCGCAGGGGGTTCCCCCGTCAGCTTGAGGGGCGGCACACCGTGAGCTAGGGGCTCACTCAAGAGCGCGGCTCGCCGTAAAGCGTGGCGAGCGTGACCTTGATACAAAGTGCAACCGGCACCGCCAGGATGACACCCACGACGCCGAACAGAATTCCTCCGGACAGAAAGCAGAAGATGATCAGAACCGGTGGCAAATGCGCAGCACGTCCCAGCACGATCGGCCCAAAGAACTGATCGATCGAGACGCGCAGGGCAGTAGCGTACAACACGTACGCAAGGATGTTCCAGGGCCCTTGAGCTTGCTGGGTGGCCGCGAGGCCTGCGATGACGGCGGCTGCGCCGGGGCCGATCACCGGGATGACCTCGAGGATTCCGGTCAACAACGCCAGGAAGACCGCATGACGCAGGCCGAGAACCAGACCGAGCCCGGCGTAAGCGGCAACCGAAGCATACGAGACGACGAGTGCGACGCCGATGAAATATCGACGCAGCATCGGGTCCACGCGTGTCCAGACCTCCACCGCAAAGGCCCGGTATGGAGGGGGTACGAGCCACAACACGCCGCGCGCGATCTTCGGGCCGTCCAGCAGGAAGTAGCCGAGCAGCACCCATGTCATGATGAAGCCGAAGAATCCCGCGAAGCCCCAGCCGGCCAGCAGCAGCGCGCGCCCATCCTGGCTCACCCAGCCGCGCACCGCGCCCATGGCGTAGGCCGCGATCTGCGCCGAGTCTGCCGCGCCGCCCGGCAAAGGCAGCGACTGCCCGCCGAGCAGGTCGTGGACAAAGCGCGCGAGGCTCCCCTCAAGATCCGAGCCGATCCGCTGCCATTCCTGTGTGAAGGCCCCGACGCCGAAGTAGCCGATGAGCGAGCCGCCGGTGGCTAGCAGCAGCCACGTCGCCAGCGCAAATACCGAGCGAGGCACGCCCGTTCGTGCCGTCAGCCGAGCAAGCAGCGGCGCAAACAGATAGGCCGGGATGCCTGCGAGGATGAATGGCAGTAGCGCGCCGCGCACCCTGTAGAGCAGCACCGCGGCAATGACGCCAACTGCGATCGCGGTACCCTGGGACACGCGCCCCAAGCGGGGCCCGTCGTTCATCGCCGGGCTTACCGGGCGGCGCCGGCTGCGAGCCTGCCGGTCAGCGCCGCCGCGGCCGCGGGCCATTGAGCGGCAGTCATGACGAGCGGCGCACAGCTGCACCGGAAGGGATCGAGCTGCACGAGGTGGGGGCTGACGGACCCGGGGCGGGCAGGCAGCTGCCCCCTGCGCAAGGTGCGAGATGGAGTTGCAGGGGGGAGTGTCTGCAACATGCAAAGCTCGAGCGGGCTCATGAGTAGACGCGGCCCTTCCAGCGTACGCGCCTCATGATGCGCCAGCGCACGCTGTCCAGAGCAATGAGCGCGCCCGTTGTGTAGGCGACAGGAAACACCAGGCCGTACCACAGCGGAATGCCAAAGTGTGCAGCGCCGGCAATGTGGAGTCCGAATGCGGCCGCCGAGGCCAGGGCGGCGGGTACGAGCGCTATGCACGCGCGGGAGCTGCCGCTTGCGCATCCCACAGCGTCCAGCAGCGGCACCAGCACTGCGGCCCACACCAGGACGACGGCAATCGCGGCAGTCGTCATTGTGCGTACCGGGCCGCCGAGCATGTCAGTCAGATTCTTGGCGATACCCGGCCAGAGCGTCTCCCATCCCGTGTACATGCGCGTGCTGAGCAGCTCGCTGCCGTCCTGCATGAGGACACGATGCCCGCGTCTCTTGATCATTCGGGCCAGCTCCACATCCTCGCAGATCTCGCGGCGGACCGCCGCGAATCCTCCTACAACATCGTAGGCGTCGCGACGCAGCAGCATGAACTGCCCGGTGGCGACGGCTTCGCCGCTGTCCGGAGCCTGGAGCCGCAAGAGATCCTGCGAGAAGCCGAGCAGGTACAGGCCGCAGGGCAGGATGAGCCTTTCTGCCACGCTGTGCAGCTCGTGACGCGGTGCGAGCGAGAGCAGCGCTATATCGCCGGTGATCGCTGCGCCGATCGCGCTCGCGATGAGTTGCGGTCGGGCGCGCATGTCAGCATCCAGAAAGCAGAGCCAGTCCACGCCAGCGGGAACCGCCTTGGCCGCGACCCAGCAGGCGTGCGCCTTGCCTGTCCAGCCGGGGGGCAGCGGCGGCGTCCGCAGCAGCTTGAAGCGCGCATCGCCCGCCCCCACGGATCGGGCCACCTGGACTGTCCCATCGGTCGAGTCATCATCCACCACGTACACGGCCAGCTGGCCCGCGGGGTATTGCTGCCCGAGCAGGGATGCGAGGCAGGGGCCTATGTTGGACTCCTCGTCGCGCGCGGGCACGATGATGGCAACCTGCGGAGCCTGCGCTACGGCGACCGCCGCGGCGGGCGTCAAGCGGGCGAGGGCGTTGCGCTGACCGAAGGCACGCAGGATGAGCCACAGCACCACCGCGAACCAGATCAACGAGACGATCAGGTCCATGTCAGTCTTGTGCCGTCAACCACGCGGAGCGCAGCGTGGTGGGCAAACAAGCCCGGGCCAGCGCAGCTGTCCGCGCCGAGCCTGAGTCAGCTCGGGTACCTTGCTCACGTGCGCGCCTACCTGTAGCTGCAGAGTCAAGCATGATGACTGCAGCACGCACGAAGTCAACCCGAGCTGTCCTCACCTGGTGCGGGATATCAATCTACTACGTACGATGGCGAGGCCGCGCTCGAGGTGGGGGAATCCATGCCTTCGCGTGGCAGCGTGCCGGCCACACGGTCGCAGCTCGAATGCTGGATGGAGTAAGCTTGCGCCAGCGGCCGCTTCCATTCGCCGCGGGACTTAAAGTACATGAGAACATTCTCGCCGATCATCGCGGCAGCGCTGCTGCTTGTTCCTGTGGCTGTGCCAGCGCAGGCCCCGGCTCCGCCTCAGCCTACACGGGGCACGATCCAATCCCTCCAGAACGACAAGCTGACCCTCAAGACGGACGACGGCCAGATCCAAACCATCACGCTCGCCCCGCAGTGGGGTGTCTCAGTGCTCAAGCGGGTCGAGGTGAGCGCGATCCAGCCCGGCAGCTTCATCGGGACCGCGGAGATGCCGCAGCAAGGCAATACCGGTCGCTCGCTCGAGGTGCACGTATTCCCGCCCGGGCAGAAAGGCGGGGAGGGTCACTACCCGTGGAACCTGAAACAGGGCTCCATGATGACCAACGGCACCGTTGGCAAGGTCACCGAGGGCGCCAAGGGGCGCGAATTGCTCGTGAGCTACCCGAATGGCGAGCGCAAGATCATCGTGCCCCCCGGCGTACCGATCGTGCAGATGAGCAATGGCGAGCGCGCGCAGATCAAGCCCGGCCTGCCCGCCTTCCTGCTCGCGGGGAAAGCCCCCGACGGCACGCTCACAGCCAACTTCATCGCGATCGGGGAGAATGGCAGCAAGCCGCCCATGTAGGCCACGGCGCGCAGGCGGGGTGCGAGGAGCGCGTCCTGAGCGGCCAGCACCCAAAGACGGCCAAGAGCGGGACATAGCTCGCCGCGCTCGAGGTATGCGGCCGCCCAAGGTGCCGACTTTGAAGCGGTACAGCGCTGGCGGCACCGGTGGAGGTGGAACAGTCGAGGTGCAATAAAAGCCGCGCGTATCCGGTCTTGCTACTCATGAAGATCACGCACCGAACGCTTCCGGGAGACCGGCTGGCGATCTACCGGCACCCTCTGGTTGTGCGGCTGACGCACTGGACCAATGCACTCTGCCTGCTGGTTCTGGTCACCAGCGGGTTGCAGATCCTGAATGCCCACCCGGCGCTCTACTGGGGCGAGAGCTCGACGTTCGCGCAGCCGTGGCTCGCGTTCGGCGGGCGTCCCTTCCCGCGCTGGCTGACGCTCCCCCCCTGGCAGGACCTGGCCTCGGGACGCCGCTGGCATTTCTTCTTTGCCTGGGTGTTCGTGCTCAACGGACTGCTTTACCTGATGTACGCTATGGCGAGCGGTCGCGTGCGTCAGCTCCTGCTGCCCACCGGGACGCAGCTGGCCCACATTGGCGGCTCGATCATCGATCACCTGAGGTTGAGGTTTCCGAGCGCAGAGCTGGCGCGCGGCTACAACGTGCTGCAGCAGCTGTCCTACCTCACGGTGCTGTTCGTGTTGCTCCCGCTCATGTTCCTCACGGGCCTGACGATGTCGCCGGGAATGGACGCGCGGTTACACTTTCTCACGCCGCTCTTTGGCGGCAGGCAGTCGGCGCGCACGCTGCATTTTCTGACCGCTGCGCTCCTTGCTCTGTTCTTCGTCATTCACATCGCCGCCGTGCTGGCGGCAGGCCCATTGCGGGAGGTCCGTTCCATGTTGACCGGCTGGCTGGTTGTCAAGGCGCCCAGGGAGGGCTCATGAGCGTTGTCCAGGATCGGCGCTGGGTGTTGCGAGCCTTGACGGCGGCAAGCGCCGTGACACTCGCTGCTTGCGAGCGGATCGCGCAGTCGCCGGGAATCAACTCTGCGCTCGGGAAGGCAGAAGGGTGGAACCGGTCAGTGCAGCGTCTGCTCCTGGGGCGCCGCGCTCTTGCGCCCGAGTACCGTGAGAGCGACATCTCACGGGAATTCCGTGCCAACGGCACCACTGATCCGGACACTGAGGAGTACACCCGGCTCGCGCAGGGGGGCTTCGCGGACTGGCGGCTCGCAATCGGCGGCCTGGTGGAGCGTCCCCTCGAGCTCTTGCTGGCGGAGCTGCGCAGCATGCCTTCGCGGACCCAGATCACACGCCATGACTGCGTCGAGGGATGGAGCTGCATCGCAAAGTGGCGCGGCGTGCCCTTGAGCGCCGTTCTCGAGCGGGCAGGGCCTAAGGCACAGGCGCGCTATGTTGTCTTCCACTGTGCCGACAGCCTCTCGCAGGAGCTCGATGGGACCGGCCAGTACTACGAGACCATCGACCTGATCGACGCGGTGCATCCGCAGACGATCCTGGCCTACGAGATGAATGACCAGCCGGTCCCGGTGGCGCATGGCGCGCCCCTGCGCCTGCGGGTCGAGCGCCAGCTCGGCTACAAGATGGCGAAGTACATCATGCGGATCGAGCTGGTCGACAGCTTCCAGGGAATCGGCCGGGGCCAGGGGGGTTACTGGGAGGACCGCGGCTATCAGTGGTACGCCGGCATATAGGACAGCGGGCGAAACTCGCCTGACCGTCTGCAGGTGCTAAGCGATCGCCAAGTCCCGGCCGGGGTCAGAAACTCCCAGAATGAGCGCTCTCGCTGTAGTTGCGGCCGCGAGGACCTAGAGTCTGGGATCGACGGGTTCACTCTCTAGGGCCAGTACGCCGAACACGCACTCGTGTACACGCCGCAGGGGTTCGCTGCGCACGAACCGCTCAAGGCCTTCGATGCCTAGCGCGAACTCGCGGACAGCGAGGCTGCGTTTTCCGGACAGGCTGCGCTCCCGGATGCGGCTTAAGTATTCGGGGCGCGTGTACTCCGGGCCGTAGATGATGCGCAGGTACTCGCGCCCCCGCGACTTGATTGCGGGCTGGATTAGACCTCGGGAGCCGGCATGAGCGAACGCCAGCGGCTTGACCACGATCCCTTCACCACCATTCCCCGTTAGCTCTTCCCACCACTG
>Ga0123356_10003904_pt1 | contig 15528 bp, 13 predicted proteins | sample TergutEmb28metaG_2_FD_92546 | JGI IMG/M metagenome (GOLD analysis project Ga0123356, IMG submission 92546) | Embiratermes neotenicus P3 segment gut microbial communities from Petit-Saut dam, French Guiana - Emb289 P3 | ecosystem: Host-associated > Arthropoda: Insects > Digestive system > Gut ... | reverse complement strand
TATAACGAGATTTCTCAGTTTTGTCACGATTATCCGGAGCCGGTTTTTATTACAAAAAATGGAACCGGAGATTTGGCGGTAATGAGTATTGAAACATTTGAATTATTATCAGGAAGAACCCAGCTATATTCCGCAATTGATGAAGGATTAAACCAGGTAAAGCAAAATAAAGTAAAACCAATGAAGGAATCAATAAAAAAAATCAGAGCAAAAGTAAATAAGTAATGTACTTTGTAAATATTACAGATATAGCTGAAGAAGACATATTATCCACTGTGCAATATATAGCCAATGAATTAAAAGCGCCAAAAGCGGCAAATAATTTATTGGATGAGATCGAGAAACATGAAAAAATTCTAGAAAAAACCCCACATATTTATCCGCTGGTATCGGATGAGTACTTGGCGGAAAAAGGCGTAAAATTTGTATTAATAAAAAATTACATGATGTTTTTTATTATTAATGAGAAAAAAAAAGTTGTAAATGTTATCAGGTTTTTATACGGCCGAAGAGATTGGCAAAATATCATAAAACTAAGTTATGAATCAGTTGCTTAGTTTTTATTTAATCAATTTATCATACAATTTCCAGCAGGGGAGCAGGCAGGCGTCTGGGCAAAACCTTTCTGGAATTCTTCGCTGTAGGAGACCTGGGAATAAAACAAAGAAAATTAGAGAGAACAATAGTCCAGCTTTTAAAATGCGCAAGTCTTTCTTGGGCAAGTAGTATTACTTCATTTTAAATGCTGGAGGGCTCCGTAGGCGAATTCCTCCAGGGTTTTGCCCAGACACGCCTGCCTGCTCCCCTGCTGGGAAGAGCCATACATTGATTAAGATGAACAATAATAACACAGCAATTGGTTTACTTTTATCAATAAGACACTATTAAAGCCCTTGACATTTTTACAATTCACAGCGATACTATATGTAGGCGCCGGAGCGCTGAAAGAGACTGCCATGCGGGATAGGTAAGGGTCCAAACATTGTTTGATACCCCCAGCTGTCAACTGACCAGCAGCCTCTTTTTTTATGAGCAAACTGCATCAACCGCTTCAATCGAGTAAAGATTATTTTGTAAATCAATGCCTATAAATTCTTTAACTGTTATTTTAATAACAGTAATTTTATCTTCAAATTTCATCGGAGCGAATAAATAACGTCTGGCCTTTAATCCGGTATTATCTTTATTTGGATTTAACTTAAATTCCCATGGTTCAATGGCATTTGAATATAGTTTATCGATATTTGCCGCTGCCAGATAATGTGCTTCCGGAGAAAAAGAATTAATTACAGCAGCATGGCTTACAAATTTTCCAAGAGAACGTTTAGACAACCGGGCAGCAAGCCCTGACTTACTTGTAAACGGACTATTTAAAGCTATTTCTTTTAAATAATCCATTGCCACCCTTCTGCTGCTTGCATAACGCAGCGGCACAGCCATTACCATTACTTCTTCAAGGGTTCCCCATTGTTCAAGGCGAATTTCTTTTGCTTTTTCCCGGCTTTTATCCCAATCTTCCATGGAAGTCTCCTTTTTGTAAAATCCTTATTCGATAAGCCCTTCACATAAGTATAGTATCACATTTTTTACAATAAATATACATAGATTAGTATGCATACCATTTCCAGCAGGGGAGCAGGCAGGCGTTTGGGCAAAACCTTTCTGGAATTCTTCGCTGTAGGAGACCTGGGAATAAAACAATGAAATTTAGAGAGAACAATAGTCCGGTATTTAAAATGCGCAAGTCTTTCTTGGGCAAATAATATTACTTCATTTTAAATGCTGGAGGGCTCCGTAAGCGAATTCCTCCAGGGTTTTGCCCAGGCGCCTGCCTGCTCCCCTGCTGGGAAGAGCCACACATTGATTAAGATGAATGAATCTACTTAGTCATGAATTCCAGCAATTTATGTTTATCCGCAATTTTTATTCGCTCAACCATTTACCGCCCAGTCATAGACTTCCGGATGTTGTTCTTTATCTACAAGAATATTTTCACCAGTATCTGTTTTAAGTTCAATAATTTTTGGGTTGTTATTTATAGCAGCAGAAGCAATTTGTTCATTAAGGGTTGGAGCTACAATAGGTTGAAACTGCAAACAGCGTTCAGTAATGATTTGCTCTTGCTTTATATCTATGCTTTGGTGAATACCAATATCAAGTTTTGTTTTTATTATATTGTTTTGAACATCAATTAATTCAATAATTACTCTTTTACCTTGATACTCTTGATGATTTAATTCCTGTATTGGTTCGACAATATTTATTGTAATACCGTCATTTACTTTGTTGAGAGTTTCTATGAACTTATTTATTGCATTTTCATTAAGCGAATATTTTATAAAATCTAAATCAAAATCTCTTGTCGCTCTGCGTTTGTCATTTGAAATATGCTGAATGATTACACCGCCTTTAATCGTTATGTTCTTTGATAATGAGCTCTTTGAGATTTTAGAAAGAATGACATCTTGACAGGTTTTGCTGGATGCATCCAGAAATTCATAATTCTCTGATATATAACTGTTTCTGATGTTATTTAAATTCATTAAAATACTTCCTCTTGTATTGTTCTGAAAATATAGTTTTCTGAATCAAATTGTTTTGCATAATCTTCTATGTCCTCTACATCTAAATCAGCAGTTTTTCTTCTGAATGAGCTGATAATTTCTTTGTAATAATCGAACGCTATTTTCTTTTTATTTCTAACTAGTTCAATCAGCATTCTTTCCATTCCGTAAATATTTATAATAGTCCCTTCGAATTCAATCTGTGTTTTACCGATTTCATGAAATTTATCTGACGCAAAGATTTGAATAATGTTACGATTAGTGATTTTTGTTGAATCTCTTTTTACAGCTAAGTACATTTTGCCAGGGATCACATCGGTTAATCCATGAAAATAAAATGCGCTATCCATTGTGAAAATCGCATAAGGATATTTCTTTACGATTATTTCTAATGGATGTACGAACTGTTCATTACTATAAATACCTTTTTCTATTTTATAGATTTTCTTGTTGGCTATAGCTTTCTTTATTTGATAATCAGACTTGAAGAGTATTTCCAATTCCTTGTGGTTATATATCATTTTTTTCATCATTATTTACATATTAAAGCAAAAGCCCACACTCGTCAAGTAAATGCGGGCATTTACTTTAATTTTTATAATAACCAATATATTGAGTATCCAGGGTTTGTCCGTTTGCACCCATATTAAATGTACCAGAAGAGCCATACATTGATTAAGATGAACAAATCCACTAAAATAGAAACCGGAGGCACACCATGAACCCATTTATAACAGAAGAAGACGACAATGAAACCCAGGAAAACAATAAAACACCAGCTATTGATCCGCTTGCGATAAGGATGCTGAAAACACGGACAATACTGCTATCCGGAGAGATAAATAAGGAATTAGCGGAAAAAAGCATACGGCAATTACTGCTTTTGGAAGATATGAGCGATGATCCAATACGTATCTTTATCGATTCACCCGGCGGAGACGCGGATGCTGGTTATGCTATTTTCGATATGATTCGTTTTATAAAACCGCAGGTTTGGACAATAGGCATGGGGCTTGTCGCAAGTGCGGCGGCAATCATTCAGCTTGCGTCTCCCAAAGAAAGACGAGTAGGACTACCTAACAGCCATTACCTGATTCATCAGCCTCTTTCGGGAATACGGGGTGTCGCTACAGATATAGAAATCCATGCGAAAGAACTGGAAAAATTAAGGGAAAAAATAAACCGGCTTATATCAGATGAAACAGGTAACCAGGTAACACAGGTAGAAAAAGATACAGACCGGGATTATTGGATGACCGCTGACGAAGCAGTAAAATACGGCTTAATCAGCAAAGTTATAACCAATAGAAACGAGATATAGTAGGAAACTGCCGTTTTAATGGCAGTTTCCGTTAGATAGACAACGTTTTAATGGCAATTACCCGTACATCGATGTATACATGAAACGCCGGATTTTTTGCTGGGCGTTCTTTTCAAAGGGTTCTTTGCGAATACAGAAATCTCCAATCTTCTTGTAAACAGGCAGTGAACGGTTGGCTTCTTCAACTTCCTTTTTAATAAGGTCATTGATAAAATTATCATCCTCTTCCTTGTCAGGATAATCTGTTTTAATGTTTTCGTAATTTGGAACAGCTACAGCATAAATTATTTCACCGCTGGGAGTATTCTTGCCAACAATAAGTAACTCAGCGATTATACGCGAAGCGGAGAATTGCGCTTCGACTTCTTCCGGGTAAACATTCTTGCCGCCGGCGCCAACAATAAGATTTTTCTTGCGTCCTTTGATAAATAAAAAGCCTTTTTCGTCACGGTATCCAAGATCGCCGGTTAATAAATATCCTTCATCATCAATAACTTCTTTTGTAGCTTCATCATTTTCAAAATAACCAAGCATAATAGACGGCGATTTACAGGCAATCTCTCCAATACCTTCAGGCGTCGGATCCAGAATTTTTACATCTGTATAACTGACAGGAAGTCCAACAGATACATTATTTTTATGACGGGGAGTATTAACGGTAATCAGCGGAGCGTTTTCGCTCATACCATAACCTTGAACCATATTAAAACCAAATGAATCAAAAAAATCAGCGGTCGTGGGGCTTAAAGGACCGCCGCCTGCAACCATTATCCTGATTGACTGCAAACCTGTCTTTTTACGGATAAATCTGAATACCTTTTGTCCGAATTTACAATTTCCTTTTTTGGCTTTATTTAAAGCAATTTTACGCAGAAGATTTAACGGTCCGCGGATAATCGGCGAAAGCTTATTATAACCAGCGCTTATACCAACCATAACTTTATCATAAAGAAGAGGAACTCCTATAAGGAATGTAACTCCGCCGTCCCTTATGTCATCTATTACAACCTTACCAACGATCTTTTCTACAATAACAACCGGAACACCAAAAGCTATAGGCGCTATAAAGGAACAGGTAGTTGGATATGTGTGATGCAGAGGCAGGACATCTATAAATACATCTTTTTCATTTGGTTCAAGAATACGTATCGCGGCGCTTGCGTTAGCTATAATATTTTTATGGGAAAGGGTAACACCCTTGGCAAAACCTGTAGTTCCGGAGGTAAAAACAATAGAAGCCGGATGATCAGGGGAAATACTGTCAGGCGCAGGCAGCTGCTGATTTTCAGCGCCTTGCCCAAAACTATCGTATTCGGTTTTTTGATCGGGAGCAGCGTCATCGGTTTCAGGACTGATACATACAGATACCGCAACATTAATACCATTAGATGAAAGCGACGAAGCGAAATCTTTTTTTCTCCCTGAATAAAAGAAAGCTTTAGCTCTGGTTATTTTCATTATATTGATACATTCCTGTTCTGTAACAAGAAAATCTATTGGCACTATGCATATACCCGCGATTAATGTACCCATCCATACAGACATCCACCCAGGCCGGTTTTCTGACCATAACGCTACAGTGTCGCCTTTAACAAGACCTGCTGCAAGCAAACCGCGCGCTATTTTACGGCACTCTTCCGCGAACTTGGAAAAAGTCCAACGGGTAAATTCTCTCTGTTTGCCGGAACGGTATAATATAGCGTCTTTATCAGGAAATTTTTTCGAAAGGTATTCAACCAGCTCAGCAAAATTCTGTTGTTTGATATCAGGAAGCTTAGATATATAATCTTCAAATTGTAACATAACTCACCTCATTAATTAGTATTTGGTAAATTATATACAATATTTAAAATAATGTCAAAATAAAAATGTAAAAAATGCAACTTTTTTTATTTTGATGTGTCGATGAAAATAGGTCTTTTTTCCGCGTTTATTACTTAATAATAACCAATAAATACCTTTTTTTACCGGCTCTTAGGACCAATTCCCCTTCTGTGTTAAGCATATCAGGCCCAACCATAGCTGATAGGTCATTAATTGCTGTTAGTTCACCACGGCTATTAGCTATAAAAGCGCCTCCCTGCTGTACAAGACGCCGTCCTTCACTTTTGCTGGGAACAAGACCGGTATCGCAAAAAAGGTCTACTATATTATAACCGGCTTCTAACCGGGAACGGGTTATTTCGGCCCGTGGCATAGCCGATCTATCGCCGCCAGGAGCGCCGCCTTCAACGCCGCCTCCAAAGGCAGCTTTTGCGCCGGCAAGCGCCTTATCAGCTTCTTCCTTACCATGAATGAGGGCTGTTATTTCCCAGGCAAGACGTTCTTTCGCTTCATTGGGATTTTTACCGAGAGCGCATAAAGCCTGACATTCATCAACAGGTAAAAAGGTAAACATGAGAAAAAAGCGAAGTATATCCTCATCTGTTACATTACGCCAATACTGGAAAAACTCATAAGGACTAACCAAATTAGGGTCAAGGAAAAGAGCGCCTTTTAGTGTTTTACCCATTTTTTTGCCATCAGAAGTAGTAACAAGGGGGAATGTCAAGCCAAAAACCTCAACACCCTCAACACGGCGGATTAATTCAACCCCGGCGACAATATTACCCCATTGATCATCGCCGCCTATTTGTAAACGGCAGCCATGACGCCGGTATAATTCCAGGTAATCGTAGCTTTGCAATAACTGGTAGTTAAATTCGATAAAAGACAAACCTGTTTCCAATCGGGCTTTATATGCTTCAAAACTCAGCATACGGTTGACAGAGAAGTGCCTGCCTATATCCCGCAGAAAATCAATATAGTTAAGATAGGCAAGCCAGTCTTTATTATTTATAGTAAAGGCTGTTTTACCATCAAAACCAACAAAACGATCAAGCTGAGCGGTCATGGACTGGACATTTGCATCCAGAGTTTCGTAATCGAGCATTTTACGCGTTTCATCTCTGCCGGAAGGATCCCCAATACGAGCTGTACCGCCTCCAAGAAGTGCAATCCCGTTATGTCCTGCCTGACGAAGGTGGCGAAACGCAAAGTAGGGAACCAGGTGGCCAATATGCAGGCTTCCGCCGGTTGGGTCGGTTCCTTCGTAAAAAGTGATAGGACCTTTGTCCATTAATTTTGACAGACCTTCAACATCAGTACATTGCTGGAAAAAGCCTCTTGTTTTAAGAATCTCTATAGCTGGGTTCATGGTTAAATTGTATAGAATTTACGGTTGCATGTCATCGTTTTTTATGCCGATAATAGGAAAAATGGAACCAATGAGTACATTTGAAATAATTAAAAAAGTCCTCTTTTCGTGGCAGGTTATTGTAACAACAATAGGGATTGTATTGTTTATTAATCTTGTTTCCTATGTGGCAAAAGCCTATCGCCGTCCCAGATCACTAAAGAAGATAAATATAAATTTAAACTTATTTAAGAAAAAGAAGAAATCATCACAAGCTGCCGCCGGTCCAACCATAACAGAAGAAACTTACGCTGATTCAGATTCCAATGACGAACTCGGCCTGGAAGAAGCTTAAACCGAATGGATCCGCTTGATAAGGCAGTTAAAGAACTGTTTGGACTGTCTTACCTGTTCCCATACCAAAGACTGGTAATTACAAACATTCTAGAGGCCAATCAGGCAGCAAACACCGCAGACGGAGAACAATCAGACAGGGAAAATCTTGGCAGGCAGATAGTAATACTGCCGACCGGAGCAGGCAAATCCCTATGCTTCCAGTTGCCGGCAATGATGATGGAAGGAATTACTCTTGTAATATATCCAATCCTGTCATTAATGGCGGATCAACAAAGGCGTCTTTTGGAGCGTGGATTCTCTCCGGTTACAATAAGGGGAGGACAAAATAAAGAAGAGCGGGAAGAAATTTGGAAAAACCTGGAAAATGGTCAGGCAAAATTTATAATCGCGAATCCGGAAGTCCTTCTTACACCGCAAGTAAAAGAACGATTACAAAATATCAAGGTTTTACATGTTGTAATTGATGAAGCGCATTGTGTCAGTGAATGGGGAGAAAGTTTCCGTCCCAGTTATCTGGAAATTGGTTCCATTATAGAATATTTGAATCCGCAGCTTGTTACCGCTTTTACCGCTACCGCAAGCGCTCCTGTACTGGAAAAAATAAAAAATTATGTATTTGGAGACATAGAAGTTAATTTAATTGTTGGTAATCCTGACAGACCCAATATCAGCTACTCTGCAAAAGGATGTATTAACCGCGACATGACAGTAAGAGACCTGATAATTACAAATGAACGGCCTGCTATTGTATACTGTTCATCACGCCCCGGTACTGAGAAACTAGCTCATTACCTGCGGAATGAGTTAGGTGAAATGGGATACTCATGGCATAAGGAGATTCGTTTTTATCACGCAGGATTAAACAGGGAAGAAAAAACTGAAACGGAAAAATGGCTTTTACATAATACCGAAGCAGTCCTTTGCAGCACTTGCGCACTCGGGATGGGTGTAGACAAAGCTGATATACGCACTGTTATACACAGAGACTGCGCTCCTTCAGTAGAAGCGTACTTACAGGAATCGGGCAGAGCCGGACGCGATGGGAAACAATCAAAAGCCATTTTATTGTGGGGACCGGATGATGAAACAGTGCTTGCCAGATGCAAAACCGGCAGACTATCGGTATTACTGGATTACGCAAGAAATATTACAAATTGCCGGAGACATTCACTGCTTGCTTTATTAAATTACGACTCCGGCGGTGAAGTACCGGAAAAAAATTGCTGCGATATTTGTGATAAACAAGCCAACAATGAACTACGGGAAGAAGCGTCAGTCCTGGATTTTTTCCGCAGAAATAAAAGACGTTATACGCAAATACAGGCCGCTTCTGTTTTATCCTCCAGTGAAACAATCAGGTGGTCAGAAGAAGAAGCCTCCCGCGTTATTGGTTATTTACTAAAAACCAAAAAACTCAGGAGGCTCCAACTGTTTCCCTGGAAGGATAAAATAACTTAGAACTTATAAAAACTGAAGTTTTTATAAGTTCTACTCTTTAATGCCTCCCATTGTTATACCGGAAATAATGTAACGCGACATGAAAGCATAGAATATCATAATCGGTATCAATGATACGGCAATTCCAAGATATATACCGCCGAATTCTGTACGGTAAATATCTCCGCGCAAGGACATAATCAACATTGGCAATGTGTGCATTTTTTCATTGTTTGCCAAAATTACAGCGGGTATAAGATAGTTATTCCAGGATCCTACAAAAGTAAAGATCGACTGAGCAGCAAGAGCGGGAATAATAACTGGTAAAATAACTATATTAAAAATACTAAACTCACCTGCGCCGTCAATACGCGCGGCGTCAATTAATTCCCTGTTAAGCACAGAACTCATGTACTGCCGGATGAACAGTACTGTCGCCGCTGCGGCAATACCAGGAAGAATTAAAGGAAAGAAAGTACCCGTCAGGTTTAATGTTACCATAAGCTGATAAAATCCGATAAATGTCAGAGATCCGGGAAGCATCATGATTAAAAGAATAATACCCCATATTAAAGCCCGGCCTCTAAAACGGTAAATATGCAATCCATAAGCTGTTAAAGCGGAAAAGTATATGCTTAATAATGTCGCGCAAATGGAAATAAAAGCACTATTACCAAAACCCTGCCAGATTTGAAAACCGCGTCCTGTAAGAGCCCGCCAGTTATGCATAATATTGGAAGGTTTATGAGTTATAACAATCATCTGATCTTTTTGTATTACTTCTCCATCATTAACAAAAAGCTGAGCGTTATTGGAAAGATGATAAGTCGCAAGTAATACGCCCTGACTGTTGATAATTTCAATTCGCGGAGATCTGCTTTCTGTCAACGCTTTAACAACATATTTTTCTTTAATTCCGTTTTTGTTAACTGCCTCTCTTAAGGTTATGTCCATTATTAAATCTTTGTAAACAACTATTCCCTTATTTTCATCCAGAGACTGACTGACAGATTCTAAAATTCCGGTATAATGGTCAGTGTCTTCTTCTGTCAATTCTTCGCCATCTTCAATTATTAAATCGCTAACAGGTTTATCCCAATCAGCAATTATTGTGCTGGTAGAAGAAAAGAATCCATCTAACCCCGGTAAGAAAGTAAAACCTGTATTAATTTGTTCAGTAGAACGGGTAGAGTTAATTAATAATACATAAATTGGTACAATCGCCAAAAGTCCAAAAAATATCATTAATGCATGGATAAAATAACGCTTCATTGCCCTGGTAAAACTGTTCATAAAACGCCTCCTTTTCTTTTCTTAAGCTCACTGCGATCCTGCATGAAGAAGAAAATTAAAAGCGCCAGAATAATTGTTACTATAAATATCCCTATGGAAATAGCCGAGCCATAAGCCCGGTCGTTTGCACCCATAAAGGATACATTATACTGATAAAGAACAGTTGTACGAATTTTATTATCAGGCCCGCCAAACCTGTCGGTAAGCAGGAATGGTATATCAAACATCTGCATACCGCCAATCATTGAAGTAACAAGGATAAACAACATCATTGGGCGAAGTAACGGTAATGTTATATACCAGGCAGTTTGCCGGCTGTTGGCGCCGTCTACTCTGGCGGATTCGTATAAAGTGGTAGGAATACTTGTAATACCTGCCATTAGCAAAATAAGGGTATGACCATACCACATCCACCATTGAATAAAAGCGACTAAACCTCTGGTAAACGGAACGCTTCTGAAAAAGTTATACGCTTCTCTTACAACCTCCCCATTTGCCAAAGTAACTGTTGCCTGAATATCAAAAAAACGAAGGAATTGATTTACAGGAGCGTTAACATGACCTCCGGCGCCAAAAAGACTCCGGAAAAGCAGAGCTACAGAAGCAGCTGTAAGAAGATTCGGCATATATACAATTGCGCGGAAAAGTCCTTTCCCAACCAGGTTTAGTTGAGTATCAGAAAGCCAAATTGCAAGTATTAAAGCAAAACCTAATTGCGGGATAAAATTTAACATCCAGATAATAAATGTATTTCCAAGAGCGCCCCAGAAGAAACGGTCATTAACCAGCCTTTTATAATTATAAGCGACAGGTAAAACTCTGCCTGATCCATTACAAGCTCCGCAATCATATTCAAATATATTACCAAAATCATCCATAACCAGATTTCCGGTTTCATCTATATCTACAGTTATACCTTCACCTTTACAGGATGGACATTTAGCATTATAAAAAACATAATCATTTCTTAAACCCTGAAGATCCGTAGCGCTGATAATGATTGTATTAATCGTAGGCCAAAAGTTAAAAATTAAAAAAGCCAGTACAAACGGAGCTACAAAGATATAACCCCAGCGGTTTGTCCGCGCTTCATGACCAATAATTTTTTTTACATTAACATTTTTTAACGCTTTTTGTTCATTTAAATTTTCCTGAACATTTTCTTGCGGGCACTCCTGCACGTTATCCTGCGAGTTTTCCTGCAAAAGATCCGTATTTGTATCATTTTCTATCTTTTTCTTTTGCATTGCTCCTCCTTAAAAAAAACCCAGCACCTGAACAGATGCTGGGTTGTATTTCAGCTAATCATAGCTTTAGAATTACTGAATATTGAGCTGGCTCTGAACCTGATCTCTAAAATCAGAAATTGCCTGATCTCTTGATTTTTCTCCCATAACGAAAGCAGTGACAGCTTCCTGGAAAAGAGCCTGAATTACGTCATCATAGCTCTGTGACAATTTGCCGTCTACGCCTAATGCCATTCTGGCAAATTCTGCATAGTGGTTCTGTCCGCCGAGGAATGGTTCACTGAAATTATCCTTAATTCTGTTGGTGACTGCCAGGTTACCTGTCATGTCTCCTGAAGCTCTCGCATATGTTTCAAGGAAGTCATCATTGGTGGTAATCCATTCAATAAGATGTTTTGCAAGGTTAGGATTCGGGGTATCTTTCCAGGCGCCAATCCATGTGCCGCCCCAGCGATAAGGAACAGGACCAGGAATCATTGCCCAGTCGCCTGCTGTATCAGCAGCATTGCCCTTAAGAACATAGTGAAGACCCCATGTGGGAAGGAAGTAAGAGAATACTTCTAAAGCAGCTCCGGCTTCATCTCTGAGATTGCCGTTCATACCAGCGAACCAGCCTTCTGACCATTGACCAACACGGCCTTCGAGGCGTTCTTCATAAAGGGTTTTGGAAATATCGAGATATTGATTTAATACCGGATCGATAACAAGTCTGTTTCTTACAACCCATGGCTGCTCTCTTGCGCTGTAGAATGGGAACTGGAGATCACCAAGACTGGATACTACTACACAATTGCCATTGGACTTATCTTTAAGAACTCTTGCTGTATCAAGAAATTTGTTAAGATCGGAAAAATAGGTCTGAACAACTGCAGGATCATCAGTACCAAGATATTTAATAGCGAGACTGCGGCGATAGAACATCGCGCCTGGGCATGCCTGCCAGGACATCGCATATACTTTGCCATTATATATACCAACATCTACCGGATATTGAAGAAGCCTTTCATGGTTTCTAAGGTATATATCGGTAAGATCTAAAAGGTGACCTGACTCAACATATTTGCGTACAAATGCTGATTCCAGAGCAAATAGATCCGGCGCTCCTGAACCTGATGCCAAAACAGGATCGAGCCTGCTTGGGAATTGTTCGGTCGGAGTCATTGAATAGTTAATTCTTACATTTGGGAATGCCGCGGCATAATAATTATTAACTAAATTGTCTAACTCATCAGTAAATGACCATACGCTAAGTGAGCCTTCAAATGGTCCCGTAAATGCCTCGCCTAATGTAACTTCACCCGCGGCAAATCTTTCGAGTAACTCAGCAGCTCCACCTTCTATGATTTCACTCTCCTGATCTTCTTTCTTACAGCCAAATACACTCAATAGCATAAAGACTGCACAAACGATAGCTAAAATTTTCTTCATCTTTTCCTCCATAATGAATACTTTTCCCAAAATTTTATTTGGGTTTAAATCTACTTGCGCCATGTTATCATAATATTAATAAACGGTCAATACTTTATGAATAAAATTTAGGAAAAACTGTAACGTTTTAACTTACTTTGTGTTCTATTCCACCTTGATTTTTACAGAAACAGGCTTTGGAGCGCCTTTTTCCACAGCGACCGGTATAGATACCGTTGGCGAAGGAGCAGCATCCGCGGCAATTATCGTATATGAGCCGGGCAGTAATTGATACTCACCTTTTTCATTTACAGTCTCAAAAATAGATGATGTAAGCTCAAATTCTACCTTTTCGCTTTTACCTGCCGGAATAAAAACCCGTTGAAAGGCCTTTAAAGACGAAAAAGGCTCATTTTCGGCTCGATCATCCCTGGTTATATAGAGCTGTACCACCTCATCGGCGTCGAAATTACCAGTATTACTCACTGTTACTGCTGCTTTTACTATTCCCCCGGCCATAATCGAAGAAACATCCAAATCAATAGAATCAAAGCAAAAAGTGGTATAGGAAAGCCCAAAACCAAAGGGAAAAAGCGGCTTTTCGGTCATATAACGGTAAGTACGGCCTTTCATGGAATAATCTTCATAAGAAGGGAGCTGGGCTGTTGAAGCTGGGAAGGTTATGGGGAGTTTCCCCGAAGGAACAACATCACCAAAGATAATATCCGCAACAGCCTGACCGCCAGATTCACCCGGATACCAGGCATAAATTACAGCGTCAGCAAGTTCCTCAGGGAATGCAATCGGGCTGCCGCCGGTAAGCACCAGAATGATTTTTTTACCGGCATTCCTGACCGCCTGCAGATATTTTAATTGCCAGGACGGAAGTTCAATCGTATCACGGTCGCCGTTGGAATCTGAGGCAATTGCATCACCTTCTTCACCTTCCATGGCGCCGTCCAGTCCCATTACCGCGATAACTATATCGGATATATTAGCTTCACCGTAATGAACCAGTGATTTGCTGTTTTCGCTGTACATAAGACATCCCTGGCGATAATCCATATTAATGCCAAATTTGTCTTTTACCTTTTCTCCCAATCCTTCGAGTATTGTAATAAAGCGGGAACTGACCCCGTAATAATTACCAAAAAGAGTATGAGCATTAGCCGCGGCAGGACCGGTTACAACAATGTTTTTAGGACTGGAATCCAGCGGCAGGAGATTATTATCGTTTTTAAGAAGAACAATGGATTTATGAGCAGCCTTAAGAGCAAGCTGCTGATGCTTTTCGCAATTAATAATTTCACGGCTAAATTTACCATATTTACCTGATTCCGGCGGATCAAACATTCCCAGTTTAAAACGGGTACGCAATAGGCGTTCAAGGGATATATTGATTGTTTCTTCTGTAACAAGTCCTTGCTTAAAAGCGACAGTAAGCATCGGATAAGTGCAGCCGCAATTTAGATCGCATCCTGCGTTTAAGGCAAGAGCGGCTGATTCTTCTGGTGACTTTGTTATCTTATGATATTCATGGAAATCACGGATAGCCCAGCAATCAGAAACAAAGTGTCCTTTAAAATTCCATTTACCCCGTAATATCTCTTTAATAAGAAGATTACTCGCGCAGCATGGTTCGTCCAGGGTGCGGTTATAAGCGCCCATTACAGACTCTACTCCGCCTTCTACCAGAGCTTTAAATGCAGGCAGATAAGTTTCCCAGAGATCCTTTTGCGTAACAATGGCGTTAAAAGTATGACGATCTTTTTCCGGACCTGAATGTACCGCATAATGTTTAGCGCAGGCAGCAGTTTTTAGATTTTCCGGGTCATCACCCTGTAAACCATTTACCAATGCAAGCCCGATACGGCTTGTTAAAAAAGGATCTTCTCCGTAAGTTTCCTGTCCTCTGCCCCAGCGCGGATCGCGGAAAATATTGATGTTAGGTGTCCAGAAAGTAAGTCCCCAGTATTGACCGCGGTTGCCCTGTTTTACAGCTTCGTTATGTTTGGCGCGCGCTTCATCGGAAATGGCTACGGCAATTTCTTTTACAAGATTTTCATCAAAGGTTGCCGCTAAAGCTATTGCCTGCGGAAAAACAGTCGCAATACCTGCCCTTGCGACACCGTGAAGACATTCATTCCACCAGTTATATTCTGGAATCCCAAGACGTTCTATCGCGGGACTTTTGTAAAGCAGCTGGGAGACCTTTTCTTCCAGTGTCATTTGGGAAATTAATTCTTTGATTTTTTCTTCACGGTTCATTATTTTCTCCTTGTTAGGGAATTATAAAACAAGATTGATTGTAAAGCAATCGAATATAAATAATGAACCTTTTTGCCGATTTCTTATAGTTTACCTATCCGTCTGCAGGCTTCTTCTATGTCTGCGCGATGACCAAAAGCGGAGAAACGGACAAAGCCCTGTCCTGCAGGACCAAAGCCTGCTCCGGGAGTAGTCACTACATGGCACTTTTCCAGGATTTCGGAAAAAACTTCCCAGCTGTCTCTGCCGGGAAAACGCGCCCAGATATACGGTGAATTGTCTCCGCCAATGCACCAGATTCCAAGTTTTTGGAGAGCTTCCCTAATTAATTTTGCATTACCCAGATAAAAATCAGTCTGTTCCCGGATTTCTTTTAATCCCTCGTCGTCTAACACAGCAAGCCCTCCGGCCTGAGCGACATTTGACGCGCCGTTAAAAATTGTTCCTGCGATGCGTCCC
>Ga0123356_10003903_pt1 | contig 15531 bp, 7 predicted proteins | sample TergutEmb28metaG_2_FD_92546 | JGI IMG/M metagenome (GOLD analysis project Ga0123356, IMG submission 92546) | Embiratermes neotenicus P3 segment gut microbial communities from Petit-Saut dam, French Guiana - Emb289 P3 | ecosystem: Host-associated > Arthropoda: Insects > Digestive system > Gut ... | reverse complement strand
CTTCCGGTCGTATCAAGGTATTCATGGATACGATCAAAGACAAATCGATCATGTGTTATCTTATTCCGTCAGCTTTGTTCATATCGATCAACTGGGGGCTTTTTATCTGGGCTGTAAATAACGGGCGGGTGCTTGACAGCAGTCTGGGATATTATATGAATCCGTTGATAGCTTTTTCGCTGGGAGTGCTTTTATTTCGCGAAAAATTCTTAAAACTCCAGCTTGTTGCTGTCGCACTGGCAGCCGTAGGTGTGGTGATCTCTTTGATCGCGTTCGGCAGTTTTCCGGTCATTGCGCTTGGTCTGGCATTCTCCTTTGCTATTTATGGTGCTCTTAAGAAAAAAGCACATGCGGATCCTGCAGCCAGCATAGCCGTTGAAAGCATGATCGCATTACCGTTTGCTCTTCTTTTTTCTGTTTTCTTTTTATCAGAAAGTATTGCTTCAGCTACAATACCTGAAATACTGCTGCTTATCGGCGGAGGCATCTTAACAGCGATACCGCTGTTCCTGTATGCACGCGCAGTCAATGACATACCGTTTATCATAGTCGGATTCTTCCAGTATATAAGCCCGACAATGGCGCTGATTTATGGACTGCTGACCGGAGAATCACCGTCAGGACCTCAAATAGTGAGCTTTATTTTCATAGGCCTCAGTCTTATAGTGTTCAGTATAGCTCTGATCAAAAAATCAAATACAAAAGAGAATGTGTAAGGCTTATTATCTCTATATTTTTGTTTGAATTGTTCTCTAGATATGATATAATTATGACTATATAATGATGTATTATATTTTACGCTAAATAAACCAGAGAGATAAAACGAAGATGCAAAAAATCAAATGCGTTCTTTGCACCATACTATTGCTTTTATTAATATTGCCGTTACCGTCGGCGGAAGCGACGGATATAATAGCATTTGGCTCGACCGCCAGTCTTCATATGAATGGCGGCACGGGCTATATTTTTAATTTGATTTTTAGCACTAGCGCGGGAAATCAAACGATCGTTTTACCGGGAAGCGGGACAGTTCCAGCTATATATTCTCCCAGCGGGAATGGTCTTGCCATTAATGATCAACTGCTCTATGTAGACGTTACCGATTCAACCGGAGCAAAAATCGGAACGATTCTGCCAAATGCAATAGGAAGCAGAAGTTCGACCGCTGTGCTGCAGGCAGACGGATCAATGGGAGCAAACGGAGTCATGGTTGGCAATACCGGAACGATAAACTTCTGGTTCAACGGATTTGGGACTGTTGACCAACCGGGTGCGTCCTATATTACCGCGAACAAGGTCTGGTTAAATGCAGACGGTTCGATATTTACAGGCACACCGCCGGGTCTGAACTTTGTTTTAAGCGGAACACCAACAGGTGGTGCTTCTGTTGCAAATATTCCGATGGAACCAGGAGTCCCTGTTCTTGTACAGGATGGTATCTATACTGTTTACGAACCGCCTATAACCGGATTTCAGCTTGTTAATATCACATCAAGCAATATGCAAACAGATTTACCAAGCAGAACAGCATCAGCTACAACATCAAAAAGTAACTACACAGTTACTTTTACGAATAAGAGTGCTTCATACAGCGGATCATTGATTCTCGAAGGAACAAAAACAGGCGATACAGCTTTTGCTGAAGGCATATTTATGTTTACTGTTACGGATGCAACAGGACAAATAGTTGCAACAGCAACCAATACAGCATCAACAGCAACACCTCCCGGAGAAATCATATTCACACCGATCGTGTATACAGAAGCAGATGTAGGTAAAACATTCACATATACAGTAAAAGAAGTAGCAACAGCTACGACCGGTTCTAACTGGAATATTGATTCAACTGAATTTACAGTGTTGGTCGTCGTCACCTTGGAAGGGAATAATATTGTAGCTACTCCAACACCTAGTGTCGACATTACATTTAACAATACCACTCCCGCTCCCCCAAGCCCCAGTGCTGTTCCATTTACACCGGTGGCACAAAAGGTCGTTATCGGTACTACTGTGCTCTCAGAAAATCAATTCAACTTTGTTATTAAGGACACAACGACCGGTAATATTGTTTCCACAGGCACAAATGCTGCCGGGGTTGCCAATGCTTCCGCAAATACCAGTACTGCAGATATTATTTTTACTCCTATAGTATATACCGACACCGGATCATATGAATACGCTATTGAAGAAACCACCCCCGGAGGAAATGGGTGGATTGTATTATCAGGTATTCCTAATACTATTGATGTAACGGTAACTAATCCCACAGGTACTCAATTGGTAGTTACACCAGAATACTCGCCTGACCCTATCGTAATTACAAACCGCTACGTATCAGGCGGCGTTCTCTCACTAGGTGCACATAAAACGACAAGTGGTGGTACACTTAGCAGCGGTCAATTCCAATTTCAAGTATATAACGAGTTCAATAACTGGGTGGCATCCGGAACAAATGATGCTAATGGAAATGTTAATTTTGGCACGATCAGATTCAGTAATACAATACCCGGTAGCATCGGGTTTCATATGTACACAATCGTTGAGTCCTCAACATCGGGAGGTGGCTGGACAACAAGTACTGTTACATATCCCGTGCTGGTTCGTGTTAACGATAATGGCAACGGCATCATGAATGTCACGGCATTTAATTTAAACACAGATAACTTCGTTTTCGTCAATACTTACGGAGCAAGCGGATCAGTAGTCCTTACCGGCACAAAACTTGCAAGCGGTGGCACGCTTACTGACGGTCAGTTTGCGTTTGCAGTTGTGAATGAAAGCGGGGTCACAGTAGCGACAGGTACAAACAATGCCGCCGGGAATATCACATTTACACCGATAAATTACTCAAGCAATGACATCGGGACCCATCATTATTCAATATTTGAAACAAGCCTCGGTATCAACGGGTGGACTCCAAGTTCAGTCGTTTATCATGTTTCTGTTACGGTCATTGACAATGGGGACGGCACTTTGACCGCAACACCGATATATCCCCGCCAGGGACTCGTATTTATAAACACTCGTGACTCAGTAGGGTCGATCGCTCTGGTCGCTGCTAAATCTGTGGTTGGAGCTCCAATGATAGCCGGTCAGTTCAGCTTCGCGGTTTTGGACGAAAACGGTGTCGTTGTATCTACCGGCACAAATGATGCAGCAGGGAATATCCTGTTTTCAGCCATACCATACAGGCTCGATGCTGTAGGAACACATAATTACACAATAGTCGAAACAACATCTGTAGCACCTTTTTGGCAGACAGACAACACTGTATTCAACGTAACGGTAAATGTTGTTGATGTAGTCGCGGGAAGATTAAATGTCACTGCGACTTATCCGGACGGAGGCGTTAACTTCACAAATACCTTCACACCGCCTGATCGTATGTTGACGATAACAAAAACTATTACCGGCTTCCAGGGCTTTAATGTTTTCGATCCGAACGCCATTTCACCGATCACATTTCTTGTAGTCGGCACAGACGCTTCCGGTGCAGAGGTATACAGGCAAACAGTGGCATTCGATTCTTCGACCTTCCAATGGAATCCGAACTTCAGAAACTATACCGCTGTATTGCATAATTTACCTGCCGGGAGTTACAGAGTATATGAAAGAGGCGGGTTTGCGCCCGGTTATACTAATAAACAAAATCCGCCGCAAACAGCAAATGTCAGTAACACAGCGCCTGCAGCAGTCGCGTTTACCAACATCTATACGCGCAATCCGGTTCCCCCCGCGAATCATCCGGCGGTCACGGTGAATAAAGTCTTTCATGGTATAACAAATGCAGAGATACCTGCCGGATTCAGGTTATTATTAAACGGTCCGGGAGGCTATAACAGCACTATCAACTTAAGCGACGCAATGTCGGCGACAGGCGGATTGATCACTGATCTTGCACCCGGAACCTACACTATCAGCGAGCAAAATAATATTGTACCGGGGTTTATCAATAATGTCAGTATCAATGGACGAAGTGTAACATTACCATATTCCTTCCAGATCACTCAGACTACAGGACATATAATGATAACAATCGATAATAATTACACAAGACCACCAATGCCGTCTCCTCAAACAGGCGTATACCGCAACATTTCCATCCCGATCTTGATGCTTTCATTCGGTGCTGTTATTATAACCGGGGCTGAAGTTTATCGCAGATATAGAATTTCTAAATAGTAATTGAATCTGACAGGTGACCGGGTTTGTTTACTTTCGGGGGTGAAAAATCCGGTCACCTATCAGATTCAATTACCACATTACTTAAATTAGACCATTTGCACGTAAGAAGCTCTCCGCCACTTCGCGGGGGGTTTCATTTCCTACGTCTACTCTGTGATTTAAGGCGCGCATAACATCGTCGGATATCCTGTTGGTCAGAAGTTCAAGAACATTAATTAACTCCGGGTGCTTTTCTAGTATTTCATTACGTGCGATCACTACCGCATGGTAAGGGGGGAAAAAGTTTTTATCATCTTCAAGAACGACTACATCGTGCTCAAAAAGCAAACCATCAGTGGTAAAAACCTCGGCAACTTGTGCATAGTCGTTAATTAGAGCTATATACCGCTCCTCATTATGCAAAACGATTTCTTCCAAGAAGCTCATATTATATAGTCGTTTAAGATTGGGAAGACCGTCGTTTCTGCTTATTATCCCTGCACTCCCGCAGAATATCATATTAGATGATACCTCTGCGAGGTCTGAGAAGGTTCGCAAACCATATTGCTGTGCTGTATCCTGCCTGACGGCGAGACCGAAACTGTTATTAAAACCAATCTTGCCCAGCATTCGTACATCATACATTTCATTAAGAAGTGCAGCGGATGTATTGAATATTTCCGTTGCATCGTTTGTGTCGGAAAGGTTGAAAAAGTTTCCATAAATGGTCCCTGTGTATTCGACATAAACATCCAAGGCTCCTGTTGTGATTGCCGGGAAAATCACGTGTGATACCATATTATCCATATGGATGACCGTAAGATCAGTATGTGCTTCTATGAGCAATACAAGCATATTTCCGAGTATATCCTGCTCGGAATAATCTTTCGATCCGACGGTGATCGTTTCTTTTTGTGGTGAAACACATCCCGCAAGCGCGGTAATCAAGATCAGTAATGGTAATATCAGTAGTAATTTCTTCATATTTGATCCTCTGTCATATCTGCCTGTTGAACATCCTTTTCTTGTTGATTTTAACACTGTGATCATTATTTTGTCAAAAGAAATGTTGAGTTTATAGCGATTATATGATAATATTCAACACGATAAGGAGTGTGATGATTTTGGGGAAAAGGCGTAAAAAAATAAAGAAGCTTGCGACCCGGTTTAGCCTTATCAATTTGAATTTCATCGTGTTCATCCTGATTCTTACTGTCGTTGTATGTGCATACATGATCTACAACATCGCAGATGCTGCTGCGATGGACTTTGCGCGTTCATACACTATGGAATCTGTGGATATTTTAGGTTCACACATTAACAGTGCGGTGAGGATCGCCAACCTTGCGTCTACCTCCGAGACTGTAAGAGAATGGTTTGCTGATGAAAATGACAGTGAAAAAAAAGCAGCGGCTCATGCTAAGCTTATGCTTTACGCTGATATGCTGGATGATAACCGCTTAAATTTTGCGATCACAGATTCATTAAACTTATATATGGTTGACGGTGGTTCATCACTTAACGATTTTACACCATTTGGTAAGCTTGATTCTGTTGAAAGTTATAATAACTGGTTTTTTGGCGCATTAAATTCTACATTTGACTTTACGATGGATATCGGAAGACGTCAGGACACTGAGGATCTCCGTGTATGGATAAATCATAAAGTAGTAAATGACGGACATGTCGTAGGTGTTTTCAGTACCTCATTAGAATTTGATGAGATTTTTTATGAACTTTTCGAACTGTATACCAACCACGCAGCAAAAGGATTCATCATTGATTATAGAGGGATCGTTCAAATCGACAGTACTATGACGAGTCATTATGAATTTAACGGCGGTCGTACACATATACTATCCATTTTCGATGATATCAACATTGTTTCACTGATCAACGATGGATTTCTGCGTAACCCGTCAATATATTATGGCAGGCGTACCGAGCCTGAAATCATCAGAATGCCGGGAGGTGATTCGCGGTATCTTTCAATTGCCCAGATACCAAATACAAACTGGCTTGCTATCACTTTCTTTGATACAACTGCTTTATTTGATATAATGAGCATCATTCCGCCTGTCGGTGCCGTTGTCCTTGCTTTGATCCTATATTTCGTAATAAGCTCAATGCTTGTCAGGAGAATGTTGTTTAAACCGTTGAGTAAACTTTCAAACAGCGTAGACGGTTCTATTCATAATGAAAAGGAAATATATGGGACCAAAAGGAAAGATGAGATAGGCGAACTGGCACGCACGATAAGAGAAGCGTGGCAGCGCTTGAGTACTATGGCTATTGAACTGAAAGCTGCCGCTGACGATGCAGAAGCGGCAAATCTCTCAAAATCCGCATTCCTCGCTAACATGAGCCACGAGATACGCACCCCGATGAATGTGATCCTTGGTGTAACAGAGATATTGATGCAGGATGAACAACTCAACGCGAACTCCCACGAAGAATTGATCACGATATACAACTCCGGCGATATGCTCCTCAACATCATCAACGATATCCTCGACCTGTCCAAAATCGAAGCCGGAAAGCTGGAGATGATAAACTCAGGATATGATATCGCAAGTCTTATCCACGACTCCGTAGTCCTCAACATGATGCGGGTCGGCAGCAAGCCGATAGAATTCAATCTAAACGTAGATGAAAAAATCCCCGCAACACTGATAGGTGACGAGCTCCGTATCAAACAGATCCTCGGCAATCTGTTATCAAATGCATTTAAATATACTGCTCAAGGCAGTGTTGATCTGTCCTTCGCGGGAGAAACAGCAGAAGCAGAAGATCTATATACATTAATAATCTCTGTCACCGACACAGGTCAAGGCATGACAAAAGATGAAGTGAATTTATTATTCGACGAATATTCCCGTTTTATCAATAAAGCAAACCACTATACAGAAGGTACAGGGCTCGGTATGAGCATTACCAGAAACCTTGTACGCTTGATGAGCGGGACTATTACTGTCGAAAGCGAGCCCGAGAAAGGATCGGTATTTACAGTACGTCTGCAACAGGGCATGACCGATGCAAGAGCAATAGGCAGGGATCTGGCAGAGAGTCTGCAGGATTTTCGTCAGAGCGGCGTCAGACAAATGAAAAAATTCAGTATAGTATACGAGCATATGCCATACGGAAAAGTCCTGGTCGTTGACGATGTCGAGTCAAATCTGTTTGTTGCAAGAGGTCTGATGGCACCATACGGGTTAATGGTCGATACAGTAACGAGCGGTTATAAAGCGATCGAAAAAATCAATGCGGGCAATGAATACGACATAATATTCATGGATCATATGATGCCCAAGTTGGACGGGTTAGAAACCACAGAAATCATCCGCAATTCAGGATATTCCGCACCGATTGTCGCGTTATCGGCAAACGCTGTTGTAGGACAGGCGGATATTTTCCTTGCAAACGGTTTTGACGACTTCATTCCAAAGCCGGTCGATGTGCGCCTTCTTAACTCTATGCTGAAAAAGTTTGTGCGAGACAAGCAATCTTCCGAGGTCATAGAAGCAGCGCGGCAGGAGAGAAGTGAAATGGATATGAACACACCTGAATATTCAGGTCAGTTATCCATATCACCTCAGCTTGCGGAGTTCTTTGTAAAAGATGCATTAAATGCAATAGAGCAGCTCCGGATGATCAAAGATAAGCACGGCAACTACGATGATGAGGACATCAAATTATTTACCACAACAGTCCATGCAATGAAAAACGCGCTCATGAATGTCGGCGAGATGAGGTTATCCGCATACATCGGAAAGACCGAGCAGGCAGGCTGGAAAAACGATATCGACACGATCCATGAAGAAACACCGACTATAATAGTCAAGCTTCAGGAGGTCGCGGAGAAATACAAGCCGCTTGAAAAAGAAACAGACGATTATTCAAATGTTGATTATACCTATCTGCAAGAGCAGATAATCGCAATAAGAAAAGCCTGCGACGCATATGATAAAAAAACCGCAAAAGAGATCATAATCGAACTCAGATTAAAAATATGGCCATCAAAAATAAAAGAGCTGCTAAGCATCGTAGCCGAGCAACTCCTGAGCGGAGATGTTGATTTAGTATCAGGATCAATAGATAAGATAGTTGAACTAATACCTGGAGATATTGAATGACAGCTCGAAAGTAAATGTACTGCCGACCCCGACTATACTTTCTACCGACACCTTACCACCCATCAACTCGATTATATTATTTGCTATAGACAACCCGAGTCCGGTACCTCTGTGACTTCGGGTTGAGCTTGTTTCTGCTTGTGCAAACGGATCGAAAATCAATTCGATCTGCTGTGGTGTTATTCCGATCCCACTGTCTTTCACTTCAAAATAGACAGTAGCTTTACCTTCATTTGAGCCTTTGGAATAAGCAAGGAATGTCACATTTCCGCTGGTCGTGAATTTGATTGCATTGGACAATAAGTTGGTTATCGCCTGTCTGAGTCTTGCAGGGTCGCCAAGTAATGATTCATTGATCGACGGGTCGATATAGTAGCTCATGCTCAGCCCTTTTTCACTTGCTTTTTCTTCAAAGATCTTTGCACAGGGGGTGAGCAGCTCGTGTATATTAAACGGTATGATCTCAAGCGCCAGCCTGCCGAACTCAAGCTTTGATATATCAAGCAGGTCGTTTATGATTTGAAGCAAAAGCTCGGAGTTGAGTAATATTTTTGTGAGGTAATTCTTGATTTTTGGAGAGACATCGTCGCCGAGGGCGAGCTCGGAAAACCCTACGATACTGTTCATCGGTGTACGTATCTCATGACTCATGTTTGCCAGGAACTCACTCTTTACGTTCTCTGCATGTTCTCTTGCAAGGATCGCAAGGTCGCGCTGGATCCTGAGCATTGTAACATCCTGCATGACTTCGACATAACCTATGGTATCACCGTTCAGGTTGGTCAGCTTGCAGACATCGACCTGATAGGATTTACCGGCACTGTTGAAAAATGTGCGGTCGACATAACGTTTTGCGCAAGCAATACCGCAATCATGAGTATTACAAATCTCGGTTCCCATCAAGCTGCACGGTTTTCCGTAAATAGTATCTCTTTTCATACCGATAAGGCTTTCGACCGCTGTGTTGACATATGTCCACGCCATATCTACATCGGTTACCGATATCGGAACAGGGATCGCATCGAGGATCGAGCGGTACCAATGTGCCAGTTCGTCCGTCCTTCTTTTTTCTACGCTTATTGCATTCAATTTTTCGCCCATGATCAGCGCGAATGTCAAAAACTGCCCAACAGACTTGATATCTTCGATCATATCTTCGCTGAAGGTTCGTGAAACAGTGCAGTCATCAACGCGAATAAAACCCCAATATTCGTTGTTCACGAACAGAGGGATGACTATAAGAGTTTTTGTCTTTTGACGGCTGTAGAAATCATACTCATGCGGAAGCAGCTCTGTTATCGGGCAGTTTATTTGCTTGCCGCGTTTTAGTTTATTTTCCCAGCCGGGTACTTCATCGTACGGGTATGTTAGAAATTGCAAGGTCGAGGCATAGCGGGTCCCTTGTTTGCTGAGCCATTCGTGGGTCCTTGTAAAATGCAGATTCCCGCCGATCAACTCATTGCACCATAACTGCACTCTGTCTGCTTTCGCGAACTCACCGATACACTCCAGACTTCTGTTGAATGCACGGATAAATTTTTCATCATTCCCGTCAATCAGTGCCGAACCGACGTTTTGCAAAGTATTAAGGACTTCTTTTTTCCTCTCAAGCCTTTCCGCGGAATCCTTAAGCATGCTCTCGACATCATCGGTGCTGAGATTATCGGAATCGGAATTTTGAATCTCATTAATACTGCTATGGTCTTTTTTTATACTTTCGAACTCGTCAGTACGTGGTGATGATGCATTCTGTCGGATTGCATTACCGCCACTCTGTTTTGATCTTAATTTTTGGCGCAGCCAAGTCAGCATTGAGTCCATCCCCGTTTCAACACAAATCTGTAATTTGTCAGGAAGTGATCGTGCAGCGCAAAATAAATGGTTTTAATGGATAATATCACACCCAAGCTCTTGCGTCAATGGAGTAATCTATGCTATACTGAATTTCGGGAAAAAATACATTAGGGAGATAATTAAAAATGCAGAAAACTATTTTTGTGGTTGATGACAGCCTTTCGAACCTTTCCCTTGCTGAGGAAGCTCTGGAAAATCATTATCGGGTGATAACGTTATCATCAGCGGATAAAATGTACAAGACATTAGAAAAGCTTGTACCGGACTTGATCCTGCTCGACATCGCCATGCCGGATGAAAGTGGTTTTGATGCGATGAAAAAGCTTAAGTCCAACAAGGCTCACGCAGAAATCCCGGTCATTTTCCTGACCGCTCTCACAGATACATTCAACGAAGCATTAGGAATAGAGCTAGGCGCGATCGACTTCATAACCAAGCCATTCTCAGAAGCAGTTTTGCTCAACCGTGTAAGAAACCATATCCAGATAGACGAGCTTGTACATAAACGTACAGAGCAGCTCAACAGCATGAAAGACAGCATCGTATTGACCATGTCGAGCCTCATAGAAAGCCGCGATGTATTTACCGGCGGGCATATCGAGCGGACTACTAAGTTCCTCAGGATATTACTTAGTGCGATGCTCGATCAGGGTGTCTACGCCGATGAGATCAAAGAATGGGATATCGATTCATTTGTCTCATCAGCACGCCTCCACGACGTTGGTAAGATCTATGTTGCCGACACTATCCTGAATAAACCAAAATCATTATCCCAGTCTGAGTTTGAATCAGTGAAAACCCACTCATCCGAGGGCGAAAAAATCATCGACCAGATGATCAAACAAACAGGAGACATGGAGTTTCTGCACAGTGCCAAGCTGGTCGCTGCTTATCACCACGAACGCTGGGACGGAACCGGCTATCCATACGGTCTGTCAGGCACCGAGATCCCTCTCCCCGGGCGATTGATGGCAATAGTCGATGTGTATGACGCCCTGGTATCCGAGCGTTCTTACAAAAAGCCCATACCTCATAAAGACGCTGTCAAAACCATTGTCAGCGAGGCAGGCAGTCACTTCGACCCGAAAATTGTTGAAGTATTCCAGGAAGTAAACGAGCGTTTCGCTCTTTAAAAATACTTTGGTACTATAACATACCGGATTATAGTCAGGTAAACTTTTAAAGCAACTTAAAGAGTGAGATGATTAAATGAAGCGGCTGATATGCATTGTTTTGATCGTAATGGCATTATTTACATCGATGCCTTACGCTGCAGCGCACACAGACCTCTCGTGGGATGATTTTACCAACATCATAGGCACCCACTCCGTCAATCCCGATATTCTTGCGTACCGTCAGTATCTAAATCAAATAAACTATACAAGACCTCAAAGCAGCGTCATTATTGAAGCGTCCTCATTTACCCGTTATGAAGAGGACGGTATCATAATGACGCCGCAGACGTTTACGGACTTTATGGGAATGCCGGGTGAGTCCGTTTTGACCGGTGAAACCGCTATAATCGAGTTCGATGTGATGATCCCCGAATCCGGTTTATACGATATTTTCATTGAATATTATCCCATCGAAGGAAAAAGCTCGGCGATACAACGAAGCATTTTTGTAAACGGGATGTTGCCGTACAACGAAATGGCGCTTGTTGAGCTCCCGAGGATATGGCAAAACAGAGAAGCAAAAGATCAGACGGGAGCGGCATCGTTTATATGGGAACAGGATAACCGGGGTAATGACCTGAAGCCGACTATGCTTGAATCACCGGAATGGATACAAGCTTTTATCCGCGACTCCGGAGGTTATATCGCAGACCCGTTATCAATATACTTTGAAGCCGGAATGAATACGATATCGCTGTATTCATTGCGGGAGCCGATGCTGCTGCGACAAATTGTCCTCAAAGACAGCGGGGTGACACCGGATTATTCAATTGCACTTGAATCATGGAAGTCTAATGGAGCAAAAGATACATCGGGACACAACATCATGATAGGCGCACAGGATGCTGTTCGCACATCCTCGCAAATGCTCTATCCCATCCAGGACCAATCCTCACCGTCAGTGACGCCTTACAGTCCGAAGTATTTCCTAAACAACACGATCGGCGGGCATTCATGGCGTATGGCAGGGCAGTGGCTTGAGTGGGATTTTTCTGTGCAGGAGACAGGCTTTTACGAACTCACTCTGCACTGCAGGCAAAATTTCAGGCGGGGCACATATGTATCACGCAGGATCAGTATAAACGGAGAGGTACCGTTCACAGAGCTGGAGGATTATGGTTTTCGTTTCAACAGACACTGGCGTACAGAAACTCTCAGCGATAATGAAGGCACACCGTTCAAGTTTTTCTTTGAAAAGGGAGCAGTATACACCATACGCATGGAGGCGGTTCTCGGTGAGCTTGGAGAAATAATTTCAACTGTACGCGACAGCGTTTACGAGTTGAACAACATCTACCGCAGAGTCATCTCAAGAACAGGCATCCAGCCCGATCAATTCGCGGATTATCAAATAGCAAGAGCACTGCCGGAGCTCAGGTCGCAGATGATGGCAGTCCGTGACGATCTCGACGGTGCTCTCAGCGAGCTTCGCAGGATAGGCGGGCAAAGCAGTGAAAGAGAACGCGTGCTCATAACAATGCGTGACCAGCTTAACACTCTGATAAACAATATTGAGCTTTTCCCGAGACATGTTTCATCATTTCGGGTAAATATCCGTGCCTGCGGTGCTTGGCTTAATGAGGCGATAGAACAACCCCTGCAGCTTGATTTTATCAGTGTCCATTCCCCCGATGTGACTGTCAACAGCCCGCGCAACAATATTTTACACAGGATTTGGCACGAGATCAGACGTTTATGGTATTCCTTCGTAATCAATTACAATCTGGTCGGAAACGTTGTCGAAGACGGTGAAGTCATCACTCTCTGGATAGGCTCGGGGCGTGACCAGGCAAGTGTTATCAAGGCGTTGATAGATGAAACGTTCACCCGTCATCACGGTATAAACGTCAACGTGATGCTTGTTGATATGAATACTCTCCTGCAAGCCTCGCTTGCGGGGCAGGGACCGGATGTTGCGATACAAGTGGCAAGCGAGCTTCCGATGAATTTCGGACTTCGCGGCTCGGTCATGGATCTGAGCGGTTTTGAAGGCTTTGATGAGGTCAGAGAAAGGTTTGCCGAAAGCGCGATGGTGCCTTATGAATTCGGAGGACAGGCATTTGCGCTCCCCGAAACTCAAATATTCCCGATGATGTTCTACCGCAGAGATATAATCGCCGAGCTCGGGATCGAATTGCCGCAAACATGGGATGATGTTTCCGTTTTAATGTCCGAGCTTGCATTTAATCATATGGAGTTTGGGATGCTTCCGAGCGAGCAGGTCTTTACAATGCTGCTTTATCAGCATGGCGGGCAGTATTATAATGAAAATAAAACCCGTTCAGCTCTTTACAGGGAGGAAGCGATCAACGCCTTCAGGATGTTTACGGAGTTTTATACGGACTATAAACTGGAACGTGCAACCAGCGTCGAGGAGAGATTCCGCACAGGTGAAACACCGATAATAATCACCGATTATACATTCTATAACAATTTGCAAATTTCAGCACCCGAGCTTCGCGGGATATGGGGATTTGCACCTGTCCCGGGAATGCGTATGGAAGATGGTTCGATCAATCGCGCTGTCAGCAGCAACGGCGGCGGAGCAGCAGCAGCCACGACAATGATAGGAGTAGCAGGAGGCAGCGGGAGCGCAGCCGTAATGATGTCCTCGACCGACCATCCAGAGCAGGTTTGGGAGTTCTTAAAATGGTGGACATCTGCAGAGACGCAGGTGCGTTTCGGCAGGGAAATGGAAAGCCTGATGGGACCTGCGGCAAGAGTACCGACCGCAAACCAGGAAGCATTTTCAAAAATGCCCTGGCCGGTGCAGGACTACAGAGCACTGCGGTATCAGTTCGAATTTGTACAGGGTATACCGCAGGTGCCCGGCGGCTATTTCACATGGCGTAATGTAAACAATGCTTTTTATGCAGTGACCACTCCTGTGAATGACCGCCCTGTAAGCAACAGACGCATACCTATGCCCCGGGAAGAGCTTATGGACAGGGTGATCCTTATAAACGATGAGATAAGGTACAAAAGGATAGAGTTCGGTCTTCCTTTGGATTAAAGATATGACTTTAGTTTGAAATAACTTCGGGCAATAAGAGGTAAGAAAGTGGAAAGACTTCCGGCAAACAGAAACAGTTTAATGGCAAGGCTAAAACGTGAAAGAGTCAGCTATCTGATGCTGGCACCGTATTTCACGCTGTTTGCTATGTTTACAGTCCTACCCGTCATTATCTCCATATTTTTCAGCTTCACTTATTTCGACATGCATTCAATGCCGCAGTTTATCGGATGGGGCAACTACTCAAAGCTGCTGCTTGAAGACGACCTGTTTATTATAGCTCTGCGCAATACATTTATACTTGCGATCGTCACCGGACCTGTCAGTTATATCCTCTGCGTTCTGTTTGCCTGGATAATCAACGAGTTTCGCGGCTTTAAGCGGGCACTTCTTACATTGGTTTTTTACGCTCCGTCCATCAGCGGGCAAGCGTTTCTTATCTGGAATATAATCCTGACAGGCGACCGTTACGGGTTCTTAAACGGCACACTCATGCAATTTGGTTTTATCCAGGAAGCGATCCTATGGATGCAAACAGAAAAATACGTTTTACCTGTGCTTATCGTTGTGCAATTGTGGCTGTCGCTTGGCACGGGATTTCTTGCTTTTATAGCGGGCTTGCAAACTGTAGATAAAACCCTTTATGAAGCGGCGGCAATAGACGGTGTTTCAAACCGCTGGCAGGAGCTTTGGTTCATAACCCTGCCGTCGATCAGACCGCAACTGATGTTCGGTGCGATAATGCAGATAACACAAAGCTTTGCGATCGCAGATGTTTCGTTGTACCTTGCAGGAAACCCGTCCGTAAACAACTCCGGCGCAACGATTGTCACAACACTTCTTGACTACGGTGGTATCCGCTTTGAAATGGGCTATGCATCCGCGATAGCGACGGTGCTGTTCATAATGATGGTTGGTACAAACAAGGGCGTACAAAAGCTTCTCCGAAGAATCGGGGATTAAAAATGTGGCTTGCCTTGTGATATTTACTGTGATTTCTCACCCCCGAAAGTAAGCAAATCCCAGTAAACATCCCAAGCCTGCGCTGATTATACTAATGTGGCTTGCCTTGCGGTATTTACTGTGATTTCTCACCCCCGAAAGTAAGCAAATCCCAGTAAACATCCCAAGTCTACGCTGATTAGATGATAGACTTTTCTTTATAATAGTTCGTGGAGGAAATGGCATAGAT
>Ga0123356_10003902_pt1 | contig 15534 bp, 12 predicted proteins | sample TergutEmb28metaG_2_FD_92546 | JGI IMG/M metagenome (GOLD analysis project Ga0123356, IMG submission 92546) | Embiratermes neotenicus P3 segment gut microbial communities from Petit-Saut dam, French Guiana - Emb289 P3 | ecosystem: Host-associated > Arthropoda: Insects > Digestive system > Gut ... | reverse complement strand
GTGCCGAGGTTCCCTGAGTTTCTTCAGTTTCCTCACTTAACACATCAACCTGCCGCCGGCTCTCTGATCCCGTCAGACCAGATTACCTCTTTTCCCCGATAATTAAAATCATAGATTATCTGTCTGTGTCCCCTCCGTGCCAATCCGTGTTTCATTGGAAACATTGGAGACAAATAGACAGACTCCATCAATACCGGCAATATATGCTTAAAAAACAATTTCTGATACAATTAACTTATGTACAATAATAAAGCATCTGCCGCCGCCCCACGCGCCGCCTCGCACACCGCCTCATGCGCCGCCTTATGCGCAGTCGGCGCAGAAAAAGTCGTCTCAAACGAACTGAAAAAAATGGAAATTAAAGTGGAAGAGTCTCTGTACGGTAGGGTTCGCTTTAAGACTGACATAAAAGGAATATACCGCGCATTGATGGGTCTTCGCGCCGCAGACCGGGTGCTGCTGGAGGTTGCGCATTTTAAAGCAACAGACTTTGACGCGCTGTTTGCAGGAACAGGCGCAGCAGCGTGGGAAACCTTTGTCCCCAGGGGCATGGGTTTAAAAGTTGCAAAAGTCCGTTCCAACCGTTCCCAGCTTAAAGCAGAGACAAGCATTCAGTCTATTGTTCACAAAGCAGCGGCGCAGCGCCTGTGCGGAAAATACAAGGTAAACCGGCTGCCGGAACCTGTGATGATCCCCCGTTATGCAGGTTCGAATAATGAAGGAACGCCCCCTAAAATAGCGGAAGTAAGAGTGTATGCAGAGAAGGACATGGTCTCGCTGCTTTTGGATTTAAGCGGCGAACCGCTCTTCAAAAGAGGCTACAGAAGCGAAGGCGGGGACGCGCCGCTTCGGGAAACAACGGCAGCCGCAATACTGCTCCTTTCCGGCTGGAAACGGAAGTTTCCGCTTTACGACCCGTTTTGCGGCTCCGGCACCATTTTAATTGAAGCGGCAATGTACGCATGGGACATTGCGCCGGGAATTGGAAGAAGCTTTGCTATCCAGGACCTGCTCATCGCAGACGGAAAAAAAGAACAGGCAGTAAGGGAAGAATTCCGCAGTAAAATTAATTTTAATAACCTTGTAAGAATTGCCGGCAGCGATGAGCAGCTTCGTTCTGTTTCCATTGCTGCGTCAAACATTGCGCGCCTTTGGGATATTGCCGAGGGAAAAACACCGCAGCGCGGGATGCGCTCTTCAGACAACGGCAAAGCATTAGGCATTGACATAAAAGCCCTGCCAATGGCGAAGGCTTTTGCGCCTTTTAACGATTTTGAAACATCAAATGAGACTGCCAATACTTCATCAAGTCCTTGCGGATTCATCATTACCAATCCGCCGTACGGCAAACGGCTGGGGGATCAGGCTCAGGCAGAGCAGATTTACAGAGAGATGGGGTCTCTTGGGCAGCGGTTCCCCGGATGGAAACTTGCAGTAATAACCGATCACGACGGCTTTGAAAGTTTTTTCGGCAAAAAAGCAGATTCATGCCGCCCTATAAGTAACGGCGCGATTCCTTCCTATTTTTTCCAATTTGATATATAATTTTTTAGGAGAAAATAAATGTCGATTGTTGTTCAACATGAAAAACGGCGGAAAGAAGTTCTGGAAAAAGCCCTGACTGTTTTTATTGACGACGGCTTTGAAAATGCCACTTTCCAAAGAATAGCAGATCGCTGCGGAATAACAAGAACAACATTGTACCTTTATTTTAAAAATAAAAAAGAAATATTTAATTACAGCATTAAGCAGCTTCTTGCCGATGTCGAAGAAAATATCAACATAATCCGCGCCGATACTGCCCTTGGCAGTGTTGAAAAAATTACCAGGGTGCTTCTGGATATTTTCAAACTACTGGAACAAAACCGGCGGCTTCTTTCTGTTGTGCTCGATTATCTTATGCATTTGCCAAAAAACGAAAATAATCCCGAAACAAGAATTCGCCGGCGTACTTTAAAACTGCGCCATATTTTTTCATCGATGGTAATAGAAGGCATAAAAGCCGGCGAGCTTAAGAAAGTTAAAATTAAAACTGTCGATGACTACTTTCACAGCATCATTATGGCTGTTATTTTTCATCTGGCTGTTCTAAAACAAAAAAACATAAGCGAGCTAAAAGAGATGGCTGTTTTTGCAGTAAAACAATTGGCAGCATAATGTTCACGGAATAAAATCTTTTTCGTAATCAACGGCAGCCACATCAAACCCATGCGCTTCCAGAAAATCATGCTTAAGCCCTTCGATGCCGGTTTCCGTAAACACATTTTCCGGCGTTACATTTTTCATTTTTTCCGCAACTGCCTTTTGCACATCACCGCGCATTTCCCAGTCGTCAATGCGGATACGCCCTTCGCAATCAACCGGCACCATTTTAGGATCCTCGCTTTCGGGGGCGTATAACCGGTCGCTGTAAAGCCGTACAATTTGTTCGATACAGCCTTCGTGCAGCCCCATGTTTATCATAACCCTGAACAAGCAAGAGATATACAATGGAATAACAGGAATTACTGCGCTTGAACGGGTAACGAGCGCTTTATTTACGGAGACCCATGCGCCGCCGATTTTTCCGGTACTGGTATATGCTTTGTTAATTTCCGCACAAGCCCTTTCCAGATCTTCTTTTGCCTTGCCAATAGTGCCGTTTTTATAAATGGGCCATGAATGTTCCGGCCCAATGTATGAATAAGCAACTGTCCGCGTTTTACGCGAAAGAAGCCCTTCTTTATCCAGCGCCTCAATCCAATACTCCCAATCTTCGCCGCCCATTACCTTTATCGTGTTTTGGATTTCTTCTTCTGTTGCAGGTTCCGTTTCGGTAATCGAAAACGTTCCGTTCATCATGTTAAGCGTTTTACCGGAAAAAGATTCTCCAATAGGTTTTATTACAGATTTATACTGGATACCTGTTTTTGGATCTGTTCTTACAGGAGAAGCGAGAGAATAAATAATAAGATCGATCTTTGCAGGGATGTTTGCTTCTTTTGCAGCCTGACGGATTGCCTTTGCAGTTTCGGCTTTCGTTTCGTCCTGGAATGCATCGCCATCCAGAGTTTTGTAAACAAGCCCCTCCTTTGCCGCTTCGCGATCAAAAGCTGCGTTATTGTAAAACCCCGGCGTAGCAGTGTGATTCCCTGACGGCGCTTTTTCTTTGGATAGCCCCACGGTAACAGCCCCGTACCCAAAAGCTGCTGCAATACGGCTTGCAAGCCCGTAACCGTTTGAAGCGCCTATCACCAGAGCCAGTTTTGGCATCCTGTCAGCCGCAAACAGCAAATTTTGCTTTGCGTATTCAATCTGCCTTTGCACTACAGCAGCGCACCCTTGGGGATGAGCGTTAAGGCAAATGTTGTTTCTAACCATAGGTTTTATAATCATAACAATTCCTTTATATCGAATTAAATTTATTTACCTGCCGGACTTTCAGCCGACAAGGCACATCCATTCTGCTTCGGCAGCGAGTTCGTTGCCGACATAAGCTTTGCCTTGCTGTTTAACCATTTTGGAAGAAACGCGCAGGTTCTCTATTTCGGAACGGACTTCATCGCCGGGGCGCACCTGGCGGCGGAATTTAACTTTATCCACAGTGGCAAGAAAAAGCAGGCTGCTTTGCTGCGAATCATCGCCGCCGATAATGCCCAGTTTACGCAAACCTGCGCCGCCCGATTGAGCCATTGTCTCAATCAGGATCACGCCGGGCACCACAGGGTACTGCGGAAAATGCCCTTTAAAGAAATATTCATTTTCTGTAAATGTATGTTTTGCGACAATTTTTTCTTCGCTGGCTTCGATTATTTCATCCACAAATAAAAACGGGGTTCTGTGCGGCAGAAGCCTCTCGATTTCATTCATCTCTTCCATCGCTTCCATATTTTCCGCCCTCCAGGTTAACTGTACTTTTTAAACACAACAACGCCGTTGTGCCCGCCAAAACCCAGCGAACCGGAAGCAACGGCATTTATTTCCCCATATTGAGCCTTGTTCGGCACATAATCCAAATCACATTCCGCAGCAGGATTGTCCAGATTGATTGTCGGCGGATAAAAACCGTCACGCATCGCAAGGATACAGGCGATTGCTTCAATGCCGCCGCCTCCGGCAATGCAGTGGCCGTGCATACTCTTAGTGCTGGAAACTTTCATTTTATAGGCATGATCCCCAAAAGCTATTTTAAGCATTTTTGTTTCGGTAGGATCGTTAATTTCTGTCGAGGTGCCATGGGCATTGTAATATTGAATATCTTCAGGATTAAGCCCGGCATCGGCAATAGCATTTTTAACAGCATTGGCGCCGCCAATGCCTGTCGGATCCGGCGATGTTATGTGATACGCATCTGCGCTTGCCCCATACCCGGCAAATTCGGCAAGTATTGCAGCGCCCCGGTTTTTTGCATGTTCCTCGCTTTCAAGAATCAGAATGCCGGAACCTTCCGCTATCACAAAGCCGTCACGGTCAGCATCAAAAGGGCGCGAAGCTTTTTCCGGCTCATTGTTGCGTTTGGTGGAAAGCGCCTTGAGCATCTGAAAGCCGCCAACGGCAAACGGCACAATGGTCGCTTCGGTTCCTCCGGCGATTACCACATCGCAGCGTCCTGCGCGGATTAAGTCGAGAGCCTGCCCAAGGGCATCAGTACCGGCAGCGCAGGCAGTAATCTGCGTATACGCCGGCCCTTTTGTGCCGAACATCATGGAAACATTTCCGGCAGCTTCGTTTGGAATCATCATTGGCACTGTAAGAGGCAGCATCCGTTTTGGGCCGTCACTAAAAAGCTTTTTAAAAGATTCGGTTACAACTTCAAAACCCCCGATGCCGTTTCCTATTACTACGCCAGTCTTTCCGGGTTCGCTCGTTACATGCCTGCGCCCATCTGCATCAGGCTCGCCAAGCAGCTTCGCTTCAGCCAAAGCCTGCACAGACGCTGCTACCGCAAATTGCGTAAAGCGGCACATCTTACGGGCTTCTTTTTTATCGATCCACAGCGAAGGATCAAAATCCCTTACTTCGCCGGCAATTACAGAATCAAAACCGGCAGTATCAAACTGCGTGATTGGGCCAATCCCGCTTTTTCCGGCTTTCAGATTCGCGCAAAAATCTTCTACACAAGTGCCAATGGGCGAAATTATTCCCATACCGGTTACAACAACTTTTCTTTTCATAAATTATTTAACTCCTTATATGGTGTCTGTCTATATGAACATTCCGCCGTCAACAGTAATAACCTGCCCGGTAATATAGGAAGAATTATCCGATGCCAAAAAAAGAGCGGCGTTAGCTATATCCTGCGGAGCGCCCATGCGCTTTAAGGGAATTCTTTCCAGCATAACGTTTTTTACATTGTCGGGAAGGTCCGCAGTCATATCGGTTGAAATATAGCCAGGCGCGATAGCGTTTACCCGGACTCCACGGCCTGCGCACTCCAATGCAAGGCTCTTTGTCATGCCAATAAGACCTGCTTTACTTGCAGAATAATTTGCCTGGCCGCCATTGCCGTGAAGCCCCACAACGCTGGTCATGTTTATAATTGACCCTGCGCGTTTACGAACCATTTCTCCGGCAATTGTACGGGAGATAAGAAAAACTGCCGAAAGATTCACATCGATTACCTTTTGCCAGTCTTCGACAGACATTCTAAATGAAAGATTATCTTTGGTTATGCCGGCATTATTTACAAGTATATTAAAACCATCCGATTCCTGTATCGCATTTTTAATAACAGAATCCACTTCGTTTATTTTACTTAAATCGGCGCTGATCCAGTGCAGCTTGCCGTTAGCTGCTTCAATGCGCGTGCTTAAATCTTCGTGCTCTTTTGTGCCAAGCCCCCAGACTTCCGCCCCTGCCGCAAGAAAACAATCCGCAATTGCTTTGCCTATACCGCGGCCTGCTCCTGTTATCAGCGCTTTTTTTCCGTTTAGTTCCACATTATCTCTCCATACCCTCGATATTATTGATATCATCGATAGTCCCTGCCGCAAATACAGGAATCCCGCTTCCTGAGTCGCGCCAAAGCCCTTGCAATACTTTACCAGGGCCGGCTTCCAGGCAAGCTTCAAAGCCCAGCGCCGCAATAGCGGCTTCTTCTTCTATCCACCGGACAGGGCTTGTAATTTGCTGCAAGGCGAGTTTTTTCGCTTCCGCCCCGGAAAAAACCTGCTTTCCTGTGACATTGGAAAAAAGAGGGATAACCGGATCGTTAAATGTTACCGATTCCAGAACCGGCATAAAAGCTTCCGCGGCGCTGTTCATAAGCGGCGAATGAAAAGGGCCGGCAACCGGCAAACGCAAAACACGCCTTGCGCCGGCTTCCTTAAAGCGGGCCTCCGCTTCAGTTAACGCGGCGGCAGTACCGCTAACCACAACCTGTTTCGGCGAATTGATATTCGCCGCGTAAATATCTTTCAGCCCTTCGGCAGCAGCCCACTGCGCGATTAATTCTTCTGCCTTTTCAGGCGCAAGGCCGACAACCGCCGCCATTCCAGGCGCTGCATCTGCCGCTGCCGATGAATCGCCGCCGCTGCCGGGCTGCGATGCTTCGCGCAAACTGTCCGCTGTTTTTTGCATTGCCTCCCCCCTGGCTTTAACCAGCAGGAAGCAATCAGCGGCGCTAATTACACCGCTGAAAACAAGCGCGGCATATTCGCCAAGGCTGAAACCGGCGCAAGCCGACGGAATATAGCCCTGCTCGCCAAGGTATGTCGCCGCAGCAATATTAGCAAGCGTTATCGCCGGCTGCGAAACATCGGTGCGTTTTAACACATCTTCGCCTGAATCCCTCAGCATTTCATGGGCATCCTTTTCATAAATATCCGATGCCAGATCAAATAACTTTATTACAGCATCGCTGGAAGCCAAAAAATCCAAAGCCATTCCCTGATACTGAGCGCCTTGCCCCGGAAAAAGAAACACTATGTTCTTTAACATTTTTACCCTCTCTGCTCTACCAAATTATCAAATTTCCTCCGTAAGTAAGGCCTCCGCCAAAACCTACGGTTAAAATTAAGTCACCCTTTTTTAATTGCCCGCTCCGGTTCATCTCGTCCAGAGCGATGGGAATTGATGCCGATGAAGTATTGGCATATTTATCGATATTCAGAAAAAATTTTTCAACCGGGACACGCAGCCGCCTTGCCGCTGCCTGCACAATCCGCGCATTGGCCTGATGCGGGACAATGCGGGTTATATCTTCCATGCTGATCCCGCCGGTTTTAATAAGAGCTTCAATCGTTTCTGTTACCGCCCCTACTGCAAAATTATAGACTTCCTGCCCCTTCATCTCGACGCATATAGGCTTATCAATAACCTCGCCTTTTTTAAAAGGTTCGCGTGTCCCTCCCCGGCGCATTACAAGGCTTTCTTTGCCGGAACCGTCAGCAAATAAAAGCGTCCGTAAAAGCCCGCGTTTAACATCGCCATCGCCGGTCTTTTCAAGAACCACAGCGCCCGCGCCATCGCCAAACAGAACGCAGGTGCCCCTGTCGTTCCAGTCCAGCAGCTTGCTTAATACCTCGGAGCCAATTACCAAAGCCCGCTTGCGCTCTGCATTAATGCTCAGCAAACCGGCAGCAGTTTCCAAACCATAAACAAAACCAGTACACCCTGCAGCAATATCCATCGCCGCGGCATTTACCGCCCCAAGCTTTTCCTGCACAATACAGGCAGTAGAAGGAGTCCCGTAAAAATCCGCCGTGGCTGTTGCCAGCACAATCATATCAATGCTTCCGGCAGCTTCCGCCGCCGCTTTATTCCGTTCTGCAGGATCATGGGCTGTGCAGCCTGCGGTATAACCCGCTGCCATCGCAAGAGCGTTCATGGCAGCTTCCACAGCCAAATCGCTGCATGCAATAGATTCATCTGCAATGTAACGGGACCCAATTCCAGTGTGCGACCTAATCCATTCATCGCCGGTATCAATTTGGGCAGCTAAATCATCGTTACTGACCCTTTTGGGCGGTACAGCGCTTCCCGTTCCTATAATTTCAAATGCCATTGTTTTCCTCGACAAAATTTAAATATTTGTCATACTCCCTATAATCAATAATTTTCCAGACTTTGTCAAGATATTTTTTTGACACAAAGGCGATTTTGAAGTTGCAAACCGCGGAAAATCATGGATAAACTCAATTCACTCTCATAGAGAGAACAAATGACCAGCTTTGATAATTTTATTTATGTCTTTATACTTTATTTAAAGCATAATTAAAAATAAACATTTTTTATGAAATTTTACTTGATTTTCCCAAAAATACATGATATAAAAAATGTACTAACAATCATTTATAAAAGTTTGTCCAGTTAAAGTGCGTCAACTTTGTTGGCGGTATTACTTTACGGGCTTAACTTCTTATAAAGGCCGGGTTCAGGTATTAGGTATGAAAACGCATAAGGTTATTGGAATATGTCTTTCCAGAATATATCTCGAAAACCAGACTGACATGATAAAAACATTGTGTAAAAATGCGACAGAAAAAGGGATAAAACTGCTTGTTTTTAACACCCTTATTTATTTAAACGAAAACCCGTTCGATCCGGAAAGAAAGATGTTTGAGAGTATTAATTTTAACATCCTGGACGGATTAATTGTATTCCCCGACTACATAAGAAACAACGATGTTGTCAACGAATTGGCGAGTAAAGCCAAGATACGCAATATTCCCGTATTGATTATAGACGGCAAAGTAGACGGCTGTTATAGCCTTAATTTTGATTTTACCACATCGTTTGAACAGGTAGTCCGGCATATCATTGAATATCACGGCTGCAAAAAAGTGAATTTTATAGCTGCGCACAAAGGTAACCCCTACAGCGAAGCGCGCCTGGACTGTTATAAAAAAGTCCTTGCCGAAAATAACATCCCCTTTGAACAGGACAGGGTCTACTACGGCGATTTTGAAGAAGAATATACCTATACATTGATAGACGAGATGGCGGCAAAAGGCGATCTGCCCCAGGCGATTATCTGCGCAAACGATGAAATGGCTTTGGCTGCCTGCAACGGTCTTTTTAAAAAAGGGTATAAATCGCCCCATGATATTTATATCACAGGATTCGACGGGGTTTCGCAGGAAAAATATCACACTCCGCGCCTGACCACCTGTTACCCTGACTGGGCAGAAATAGGAACCAAGGCTATTCATTTATTTGAAAGTATTTTTAACGGAGAAGAAACTGAAAAAGATACCTTAATAGGCTACAAGATGCGTTTAGGGCAGTCTTGCGATTGCGTTCCGCTTATTATAACCGATGCTCATTATAAAGCGGATGAAAACATCCGTTATAGAAAATTAAAAACTTACTTTAGCGGCAAAATGTTTGAGTCGTCGCACAAAATCTCCGCCAGCAGATCGTACGAACATTTATTTAACGAGATGGAAGACGAGATGGAGCTTATAAGATGCAAAGCATTCAGATGCTGCCTTCTTGACGGCTTCATGACAAAAGAATTTTCGGAAAGAGCACTCTTTATAAAAGATGAATGGAGATCTTTTGCTTCGACTACAATGCTTAATATGGCTTTTGGATACAAAAACGGCAAAAAGCTGGAACAATGCCTGTTCCCGCGTAATGAACTATTGCCGGACATAAAAAGTATTCTTAAATCCAAAGAAGAGGAACATTTGTTTTTCTTTCCGGCTTGCCATAATAATGAATTTGTCGGTTTTATATCCATGGAGTTTGACATGGACACAGTCGATTTTGGCAATATTTTTAGTTATATGACTGTATTCAACAGCAACCTTGGTTTTGTCAAGTCGAACCACGATATGTACATGGCAGTAAATATGCTCAAATATATGTACATACATGACACCATGACTGAACTGTTCAATAGAAGAGGGTTTTACACAGAAGTTAACAGTATTTTATCTGACCCGCTTAAGCCAGGAACTTATCTTATTGTCTTTTCCATAGACCTTGACGGCATGAAGTTTATTAACGATAATTTCGGGCACCACGAGGGGGACAACGCTATCAGAACCATAGCCAAAGGTATGCAGATGTCCAGCGAAAATTTAACTGCCATTAACGCCCGTTTTGGCGGGGATGAATTTATCACAGCCGCCTTAACGGAACATCCTGAACAGACAGCTATGGTTTTTTCCGATGAATTAGTTAAGGCAATTGATAAATACAATAAAGATTCAGGCAAACCGTATCATGTTCAATTAAGCCTTGGTCATGCTTACAATCTTGTAACCGATTTGAATAAAAACATAGACGGCCTGATAAAAAATGCCGACGAATCAATGTATCACGAAAAGAAAGGGAAAAAAACGCATCGGGTATCCGAAAGAGTTGCTGACTAAAGGCAATCTCTAAAAACTAAAAATGATTAACCATTACAAACCGTGCCGGCTATGCCCCCGTTCCTGCAATGTTGACCGTACTGCCGGAACAATTGGCTATTGCAAAGAAACTGCCGCATTGCGCCTTGCTGTTGCGGTGCTGCATTACGGCGAAGAACCGCCTCTTGTCGGCGAAGGAGGCTCCGGAACAATTTTTGTCAGCGGCTGTAATTTAAGGTGCGTGTTTTGTCAAAATTACCAGATTTCGCAAGGCGGCAGGCAGGGCGAAGCTGTGCGCGCAAGCCTGGGCAAGGCAGTTTCCGCCGGTGGCTTTGCAGAAATTTGCATAAAGCTGCAGGACAAAGGCGCGGTAAATATAAATATTGTAACAGGAAGCCATGCAATTCCGGCGATTACGCAGGGAATTACAGCCGCAAAAAAAGCAGGGGTGCAGCTTCCTTTTCTTTGGAATTGTTCCGCATACGAAACTCCCGAAGCGCTGGAATTATTAAGAGAGCATATTGATATATTTTTACCGGATATTAAAACACTGGACAGCGGCATTGCGGCAAATTTCTTTAATGCGCCGGATTATCCCAATGCTGCAGCAGCGGCAGTTCTTAAAATGATCGATATGGCGCATCAAAAATCGCCCGAAAATGCGCACGAAAAAGTGATAATCCGCCACTTAATACTGCCCGGTTATCTTGAAGCCACACGCCGCGTGCTGCAATGGTTTGCAGATAATGCAAAAGGGCGCGCTCTTCTTTCCCTGATGACGCAATATACGCCGGTAGACACCATGACCGGCAGCATGGATAAAATTCCGCAGCGTTTTCTTCTGGCAAAAGAATACAAAACCGTTCTCGGCTGGCTTGACGAACTCGGCATTGAAGACGGTTTCTGCCAGGAACTTGTCACAGGCAGCGATTGGCTGCCCGATTTTAACCGCGCCAACCCGTTTTCATCGAAACTTTCAGTTCCAGTCTGGCACTGCAGCTAGTGCCTGTCTGTATTACAGACAGGCACTCTGACTCTACCAGCCGAACTTAAGCCCAACTGCAACGCCTACACCTGCGCCCTGCCAGCTTTTGGCAAAATTTTCAGAACGCATGTCAATTCCAAGATCAAGTTCAAACGCCCGCAGATTCAAAGCCATGGCAGCACTGTTTTTCCAATGGCGGTCTTCATAACCTACTCCAAGCGTAAGAATAAAAATATTCGCTAAATCCAAACGAGTCTTAATGCCGCCTTCCATGGAAAACGGTTCAAGATACAGAGGGTTAATGGCAAAACCAAGTGTTGGTATAACTGTAAACAACTCGCTGCCGTTAAATGGCCGCCAGCCGGCCCATGTTAGCAGCTTAAACGGCCGCAGAACTCTTTTTTTTGCAGTCCCGTAAACAGGATCCCCCATGTCAACAAAATTATCAAAATCAAAATCGTCGCCAAAAAAATTAATGGCTTCGTCGCTGCCAATTTTGCCGTATATTTCCATATAATCCTTCATAACGGCAGGAATCATCGGGAAATTAATCATGTCCAGGCCAACATCAAAGTCGAGAAACCCAAATTTATCCGTTATGCCAAGAACTTTCGCCAAAGGGTATTCCGTCCCCAAATGAAAGTCTAAACCAACCGTAGTGGTAAGGTTGAAACTATCGCCTTCCAGCGGGAAAGCAGTATAAATACGCATTTTATAGCCAAGCTTAAGTTCAGTTTTAACTTCTGTATCTTCCACGCCAGGTTTAAATGTATATGATATATCGGATTCTTTGCTGTCAACATACATAATGGGATAAAAGAAAGACGGTTTAATTTTTATTTTAAAATTTTTGTAGTGAAAAAAGAAAGGCGCTCCTATATCGACAAATGCCGCCCCGCCAATTTCCGACTTTGCATCTTTGGCATTTTTAAAAGTAAGCATATCTCCCGAAAGCCCAACCAGCCCGGTTGCCTGCACGTTTGTGCCAAGACCGAATCCCCAATTATCATTTCTGTTAAAAGAAAAATAAAACGGAGAAACGGCCATATTTAAATTCATTCTAAAGCCGTCTTTTAATTCATCCAGATCAAGAACAAATGTTTTCTGAAATATGCCTTTGGCTGTTAAAAAATCATTGGAAAAACCAAGAGAGGCATTTGCAAAGCCTAACTCAATCATCCGGTTTTTCATGCGAAACGGCCCTTTCGGTTCATCGAACAGGTCCGTGTCGTCAAACAGATCCGCATCATCGGACACGCTGCCGTCATTAAACGAATCGCCTTCATTTTCAAGCCCGTAATTTATATCTCCAATAAGAAAAAAATTGTCATTCTGGCCAAAAGAAAAAGACAAGATACCGAAACAAAGTATAAACAACAATATATATTTTTTCATTTTAGTTTCCTTTAAAATAAATCGCTAAAATTCTTTTTCATACTCAACGAGGCTTTAAAAGAAAGTCCTGTCAGCTCAAACTTGAAATCCCGCGGAACGCTCAATGTTGAACCTGCAGGAAAGAAAACGCTCATTTCCGGTATTAGAGGAATATTGACTGGCTCATTGATTTTTTTCATAAAGGCTTCATCAAAATCAATGTCAAACGATTTATTGCCAAATGTAATTTCTTTGTATATATTCCCGTTTCCATTTTTAAAAATCAATCTTCCGTTTTTTAAAGGGTTGGTTGTGCCGTCTTTCAGTTTGATGCTAATGCTCATGCTTTTAATCGATTCGGTTATGGGGTCTTCTTCGTCAACGCTTCTGCCGAAAAGATCATCGCTTCCAAACATTTCATCCTGATCCGGGAATTCAATAACAGCGCCGCCTGTGCGCGCACTTAATTGAAACGGAAACCAAATAACCAGTTCCGCCTGAAAGTTTGCATCTTCAAACCATTCTCTTTTGAATGTTTTACCTTCTTCCATTAGAACTCTATATTTGAAAACCAAATCGTCAGGAACAGCCATATTCAGCCGGTTGTTCACCAAATCCTGAAGGCCTAATTCCGTACCGCCCGCTGGTATGGCAGTCCAGGGGCAGTTTGTCCATGCCTCGTTAAAACCAGTGACATCGCCGGAACGGCCGTTTACTTCTACAGATGTTTCCACCGTACCGCCTGGATTGCCAATTTCTATTTCTATTTTAAGAGTGTCTACCATTTCGGAGCCATTTATAAAAAACTTTGCCTTTATGCCCGAAAACTGAAACCCGCTTATAAAATCCGGCAGATCTGTAAACTGAATGCTGTTTTGCTGGCCTTCACTATCGCTTGTATATAATAGATAATCCTGTTCAAGTACAAACTCTGCATCTTCTACAGCGTTTTCAAAATCATCCTGCATACCCGGGGGCAAGAGGTCTTTTATGCCGTCAAAAAAATCACTGTTAAGAGGAAGATCCGGGGTTCCGGGAGGCAATGTTGTATCGTAGATAATATCTTTTAATATATCCTGGCTGTCAAGTTCTGTAACAAGCGGCAAATACAATACATAAGTAAGAGTATCCACATTATTGCATTCCAGAATTTTAAAGTCGGAATTATCCATACTTTCAAAAGAATTTTTTAATTCCTGGAATATATCGCTGAATTTATCGCCTAAATCCACAGAAGCGGGAATAGTCAACTCCGGTTTTGCCCGAACTTCTATAGAAGTTGGAAGAGTACATGCAAAGACAAGCAGTACCACAGAAAAACAAATTAATACCTTTTTCACAACAAAATCCTCCATTAATTAATATATCACAATGATCGCTAAAAGTCCAGTAAACAAATTTGGGCAAATCGCGAGCCTTGTTTTTATCTTGATTAATTAGTGATACCAGCTATACTTAACCTATGAGGCGTTTACCCATAGGCATACAGGATTTTGCCACCATTCGCGAAGATGGTTTTTGTTATGTAGACAAAACCGCCCGTGTTCATCAATTGGTATCCGGTTCAGGAAAGGCGTTTTTCCTTTCCCGCCCGCGGCGTTTTGGAAAGTCGCTGCTGTGTTCCACGCTGGAAGCCGTGTTTGACGGGCGCAGGGATTTATTTGCGGAAATTGCCGGACACCCGGCGCTGGCCATCAATTCCCTTGATTGGGAGTGGAAGAAATACCCTATTATCCGGTTTAATATGAACATTGCGAATTACAAAGAAGGAACTGAATTGCTTCATTCCGCATTGCATAATACGCTTGATAACGTTGCCCGCGATTACAATCTGGCATTGCGGGGAAAATATATCTATGAAGAATTTTCCAACCTTATATTGGATATGTCCAAACATTTTAATGAAAAAGTAGTAGTGATAATTGACGAATACGACAAACCCTTACTGGATACCATGCAGGACGCTTCATTGCACATAACCATGAGGGATGAATTAAAAGGGTTTTACGGCATTATAAAACCGTTTGATAAATATTTGCGGTTTGTATTCATAACCGGCGTAACCAAGTTTTCTCATATGAGCTTGTTTTCAGATTTAAACAATCTGAGCGACCTGACTCTTAACCCTGCATATGCGGATTTGTGCGGGTTAACGCAGGAAGAAGTCGAACATAATTTCAAGCCCGAAATAGAATCGGTATTACAAGAAAAAGGCAAGAGCCGTGGTGACTATCTGGAAAAGCTGCGCAGGTTTTACAACGGCTACCGGTTTTCAGAAGAGCCGCTTACCGTGTACAACCCATTTGGATTGCTCCAGCATTTTAACGAAAAAGGTGAATTCCGGTCTTTTTGGTACGAAACCGGCACGCCCACATTTTTGATAGACCTTATTAGAAAGCAAAAAATAGACATTGCCAATTTAAGCAATATGCGGGTTAGATACGAGGATTTCCGCAAGTACGATGTTGAAAACATGAGGGCGGAACCCTTGCTGTACCAAACCGGGTATCTGACCATAACCGATTATGATGAAGGCCGTAACCGGTACACGCTGGATTTTCCCAATATGGAAGTGTCTTGTTCTTTTTCTAACTCCTTGCTTGAGCAATATCTGCAGGCGCCTGCTGACCGGTCAGCATCATTATTTTCCCAGTTGCCAGATGCGCTTGATGAAGGCGACATAGAAGAAGCAATGCAGGCGCTGCGGCAATTCCTCGCTTCAATCCCCTACGACATAATTAAGGAAACCGAAAATTATTACCAAACGGTAGTGCACCTGATATTTACGATACTTGGGCTTGACTGCCGCAGCGAAGTGCGCATTGCCGCAGGGCGTATAGACACGTTAGTCGAAACAAAAAACTTTGTGTACTGCTTTGAATTTAAACTGGACGG
>Ga0123356_10003901_pt1 | contig 15535 bp, 26 predicted proteins | sample TergutEmb28metaG_2_FD_92546 | JGI IMG/M metagenome (GOLD analysis project Ga0123356, IMG submission 92546) | Embiratermes neotenicus P3 segment gut microbial communities from Petit-Saut dam, French Guiana - Emb289 P3 | ecosystem: Host-associated > Arthropoda: Insects > Digestive system > Gut ... | reverse complement strand
TCATATAATGTCTTCGGTGAAATTGGTTTACCGAAATTGCGTGTATTTCGTTTCATTACATATTCAATAAGAATGCTTTAATATCATCATAGTTTTCCTTAATCTGAATTGGGATATTACCAATCCATAAGGTTGTACAAGGATACCCTCCTTTCCATTCGGTTTCGGTTTCTTCAATGTAACAAATTCCGTGAAGAACATTTGGGTCAATGGATTGAACTTGCAATAGATTCACCATGAATCGTCTTTGCTTCAGTATGTTTATGGTTTGGCAAACTCCGGTATTCTTTGCAGATGAAGTTGCTCTATGTTGCAATGTATTGTAAAGATGATGACTTTTATCAAGTTTAACTTCATAAGTAATTAGTTTAGTTAACTCGATAAGATTTCCGGAAATAGGTTTGATAGTTGACTTTTCCATTTGTGTAAATTTAGAATGATGTTTAAGTTTTAGATTATGTTCTCTGCTGACATGATGTCACCTACCTGACGGATAAGATTTTCGAGAGGCAGTTCTTTGTTGTTTTCTATTGTGTAATCGGCATCAATTAAGATAACTTCATATTCAGTATCAGGTAAGTTACTTAAATTTGTGAATTCTGAAGTATTGACAAGTCTGATGATTTTTCCATTCAGAAACTTTACTGCTTCAGCTTCATTGCGCATTCTCATATCAGTGATTAACCAATTAGGTCTTTGGGTATATGCATGTGACTTATATTCTTGAAGTAATGCATTGACCCAAATGTTAGCAGCAAGTTCTTTTCGGAAAAGATTAGTTCCAACATGATCCATAAGTTCACGATATGTATAAGTTCCGCCGCAGACCGGTGATTTATGAAATCCTGAACTTGTGTTTCTGAATTCTTCTCGAGCAAGGTCATTTGGATGACATCCAGTTATGATGCAAATAATCTGTTTGAGTTTTTCTGAAAACTGACGTTCTATCCATTCAGAATAAGCAACATCATCTCCAATTCTGGATGTAACATATGTTATTGGATCAGCGTATTTACTAATGTCAGTGGCAATTGAGGTATCGCCGTTCTTTTGTTTTTCTGCGGCTTCAACAATATGTCTAATTTCTTTGCAGTTGTAATAAGCATCAAGATGTTGCCAAATCCTTGCTGCAGTGTTTTTGCCTGACTGCTTCAGGCCTGTGAATGCGTAAATCATTGTTTTGTGTTTAATTATGAATTTTTCGGGTTTTATGAATTCTTGGATGTTTGTAATGTTTTCCTGAGCAAGTATTGTGGGATTTGTCTTTACCTAACATAAAGAAAAACGTGAGAGCAGTTGTAAGTATGATTAAGAAATTTCGTATTCGTTTACGATTTAACATACAGGTTATAGAATTCTTTGTATCGTAAGTTATCGGGAAAATTCGTCAAAAGAATATCCACAGTTATGATTCTTTGAATAACCGTGGTACTTGGTGATGTATAAGGCTGTTCAACATTGGCATCAGTAAGATACCATAAATGGTCAACTAAATCCTTTTCTATTTTGAAGTCCGATGCATCAATGTAACGTTTCAAGTAAATTGCAAGTTCAGCACAAGATTTATGTGATTCTGCATTAAATGTAACTTTATCCAACAAAGCGGTTTCTTCTGCGGTAAAATTGTGTTTCATTGTTCTTTATGATTTGTAGTCGGATTTGTAGTTTGTGATAAAATCAGAAGTCCATTTAATGAATTGATATGCTTGAATTCTTTTGATAGGATCAACTTTGCAATAATCACTAAGAATAAGTAAGGAATCCTGACGGTAATCACCGGTATGTTCTTTCACATTACCTTTAATAGGTCTGATGTCAATTACCTTTCCGGAACGAAGAAATCCGGTTGACTTAAAGTCTTCAGTAATTTCATTGCAAAGTTCTTCCATTTCTTTATGTAAAGTAGGTAAAGATACTTCAATCATTACCATAGAATTTCCGTCAGTAATGGTTTTGTTTGCAATGTTGAACTTTAGTTCAGAAAATTGGATCGGTTGAAATTTCATAAATTGGTTTGATTAGTATTGGTACAAATATACAACATAATGTCTTTGGTACAATCATGTTGTGAAAAAAGAATGGTCGGTAACATCGAATATTACCGACCATGGAAGATATGTTTAGTTAAGTTGGATTTTTGAGATTTGGTCTAAGATAAAGTCAATACCGTCATTATATCCGGTCTTATAGATATCATAGGACAATTCCTCAAAAAGAGGATAATCATCAGTTGCAGGTATTGATGCAGTAAATGAATCTTTCATTGCAGATACTTTGAATGTTTTGATGATTTTGTTGAGCTGTTCAATTATGTTTTGGTTATGCATAAGAAAATGTTGGTTGTGTTAAAATGGTGATTTAATAGTGTTCTTTTTGCTGTATTCATATATGTCTACAGAATCTATAGTATGACAAGAACTTTCATATCCATAAGGAATGTATGGTTCAAGAAAATCATAAGCTTCTTTGGTGTATTTATCGGACCAATCATCACGTATGTTCGGTCCTTTGACTTTGTCTTTGTAATGCTTTCGGAATTCTTTGATGAATGCTTGTGCTTCTTCTGATGTTTTGAATGATTCCTCAGTTACAGCAGTAACATAATCACCATCATTCCAATCAGCAGTTACGATAATAAGAAGTTGTGTTTTGGGTATCTTTGTCATACGGTTTTACCTGGGTTATAATCATACATGCAAAATGCTCCAGTGAACATACCTAAAAATAAGCTTGCGATGTATGATATCGGTGGATTTAAGAATGTTACAACAAGGCCCACCGTGATAATTCCTAATATCACAAATGTAACCATTCTTGTAATGAAGTTTTTATGAATAAGTTTTAGCATAATGGTTAAGTTTAGAATTGCATTAAGTCTTCTACTTTGGAAACATACTCTAAATACTTCAGAGATTTCTTCATAGCAGTTGTACGATTAGGTCCTAACTCAATATCTAAGGTCTTTACAACGCGTCCAGGATTAGGAGCCATAATGTATATACGATTACTAAGTAAAACTGCTTCATCAATTTGATGTGTCACCAGAATAATGGTAGGGTCCATTTTTGATGTATTATAGAGATTAAGAAGCGTTTCTTGCATTTGCTCACGCATAATAAAGTCAAGAGCGGAGAAGGGTTCATCAAGCAAAAGTAGAACTCTATCTTCTTGAGCCATAAGTGACCTTGCAATAGAAACGCGTTGAAGTTGCCCACCTGAAAGATTTGAGCGAGATGCCCAATTATGTTCTTTTCCATCAAGACCTACAAGTTTAATCATCTCCATTGCCTTTTCGTTCCTTTCATTTTCAGGAGTACCTTTCATCTTTAATGGTAAGGCAACATTTTCTAAAACGGTCATATAAGGAAATGCAGAATACTGTTGAAATACTTTTGGAATTGCTTCAAATGGTTTGAGAGGTTTTCCGTAAATCTTAATGGTTCCTTGGTCAGGTTTAAGAAGTCCGGAAATAAGATCAAGTGTACAAGATTTACCACAACCCGATTTCCCAAGAATACTGATGAATTGTCCTTGTCCTTTGAAGTCAGGAATTATCATCTTGAAGTCGTCAAAGAGCTTGAAGTTTCCGAATGACTTATGAACTCCTTCGATGCGGATTACATCGGTATCTTCAATATCATATTTGCCTCGACAATCTCCATCACAAGTTGCATTACATAAACCGTTGCAAATATGCTGTACGGTTTGGGTTGCTTGAACAACCGGGGAATGTATAAGTTGTGTTTCTGTTGATGCACCAAAGAAATTGGAACCGTTGGTTTGTGATTGTTGTACCTCCGGCATCACAGGCATTACAATTTCCGATAAGGCATCTTTGGTTTGTTGAATTGCACCACCAAGTGCATTAAATAGGCCATTACTCATTGGGTTTCATAATTAAGGAAGTGATACTTAACGGTTTCTTATTGTACTTTGATGGGAATAGCAATTGGTCAAGCCAACGAAGAATACGGTCTTGAACTATGCCGATGATAATGATGAGGAAAAGCAATGCAAATACCTCCGGTGTTTTTGACTGACGACCCATTGTATGAATAAGACTTCCAATACCAAGTTCCTTATTGACGATTTCAATGATAGTGATATATGTATATGATATGGCAGTTAGGTTTATGATGTCTATGGAAACTTGTCTCATTACATGTGGGAAGTAAACATATCGGAACTTTTGCCAATTGTTTGCACCAAGTGTCTTTATCGTTTGTAAGTAAACGAATTCCTCAGCATTACTTGGATTTTGAAGTTGCTGTATCTTATTGACAACCGCGGGTAAGATAAAGATGAAGATACCAAATGCCAAGAAATTTGCTTTCATTGTAAAGCTTAATCCGAATATGGCAAGAAATACTCCAGTCATTGCTCCCATTGGTGTATACCTGATGGCATCAATGTATTTGCTGAAAAGAGCATTAAATATTGGGAACATTCCGATTATAAATCCAAGTGGAATTGCAAGGCTGAGTGCATATACATATGACATCAAATTCAACTTTATAGTTGCCCACATGTTTGCAAGCAAAGAAGAATGAGCAATTAAACTTGGGTAACTTAAGATTACATCAACCGGATTTGGCAATATTGACTTGGGTATTATGTTACCTGATAATGTCAGGAAATACCAGCAGGCCAGCAAAATGATGGAACCAACGATTCCCACGATAATAGCCGTGCGCTTCGATATGGTTCCACCAAGTTTGAATAGTTCGGTCTTAGTCATTGAACTTGCTTTCGAGACGTTCCTTACTGTTAATAGCTTTTTGCAGGTACATTCCTCCGACGATTGCTCCGATGAGAATTAGGATAATTCCCAGGTTGAAGATTACTTTGAATAGTGACGGCAATAAGAATGCCAGTATCACAAGGATAAGTACGATTACGATTATCTTTTTCATGATGTTATTCGGTTATAAGTTGGAAATCAGTTGAACGGTAATTTTCGGATGAGCCAGTAACTCCATCATCTATGGCATGTTTTGGACCATTTCCAACGATGATAAATCGGTTACGGTCAAATCCATATTCCTTAACAAGGTAATTCACCACGGAATTGGCACGGTCATACGAGAGCTTTACATTATATTGCTTGTCTCCTGTGTTGTCGGTATTACCTTCAACCCTAATCCTTGTGTTGCTAAATTGCTTTGCAATATTCACAAATTCTCGGTCAATGATGGTTCTTGCAGTTCCGTCAAGTAATGCGCTATTTGTTCCGAAGTTAATGGTAACCTTCTTATTGGATATAGCAGGCTTATTCTCAATTTCTTTTGGTGCGGGTGTAAAGTGTCTGTCTTTTTCAGCTTCTTGATTTCCTTTCACTGAACCCTTTGAATAGAGTTTCTCGATTATAGAAGGGTCTGAAGCTTTTCTCCAAGATACGGGATTTGACACAAGACTAAGTTCGGTATAGATACGAGACATTTTAGAATAGAGGTCATCACCTTTTACTCCAGTGTAAGAACTATTCAACCCATAGAAATTGGCATTGTCTCCGAGAGTTGCAAACCTAATGTTTCCAATTCCGTCTTTGCAGAAATCAACGTCTGTTCCGAAATGTTTAGCAAATAATTGAGATGCTTTAGTAACAACCGATTGGTCTTCATTCATTAAGGAATTTGCATATAGAATTGCAGATACAATTTTCTCAACATCTTCTCGGTTTTTCTCCAGAGTTGTTTCTCTTATGATTAACCCATCACATATAATGTTAGTTGCTTGCTTTGTTGACATAAGGACTTTTGAACCTGATACAGCATCAACACAGTCCATATCATCAGGACTCCATGTAACACATGCATCAACTTGTAGTGCTTTGAATGCCTTTGCAGCTTCTTCTCCATTGTTTACTCTAACTAATGTAATATTGCTTGCGTGTAAGTTGTTTGTTTCGAGCGTATTGATAAGTAACGAATGTGAAGCGGTTCCTTCCGCAAATGCAATTCGTTTTCCTTTAAGGTCAGCAACGGTATTGATGTTCTTATTCACAACGATTGCATCGGAACCTCGACTCCAGTTCAACATCATGAAATGGCGGGCATCATCCATGCCTTGTCCTTCTCCTTTCTCGATACAAAATGCATCAGCTGTACAGTATATCATATCAATAGACCCTTTCTTAAATGCAGCTCTACCGGCGAGGAAGTCATCTTGAATGATGATTTTTACCTTAACACCATAATCTTTGTAGAAAATGCAATCCTCATTTGGTTCAAGACCGTTGTTGAGGTAAAGTATGGGTGAGAAGCCGGCATATGTGTTTACTCCGATTGTGTAAACTTTTCCACCGCCTTTGAAGATGTTTCCGAATGTTGAAGATTCAGAATTTGAAGAATCCGATCCTTTAGATGGAATTAGAAATGTTTTGGCAACAAATGCCAGTCCGATTAGGACAATTGCTATCAAGAATATCTTGAAGCCAGGTTTTACTTTTTTCATAGGTAATTACGATTTATTGGTTAATAATGCTTTTAATTTCCGAAATACTTAAATGTACTTGATTTACCCTGTGTGGTACCTGCGAATACGTCACCCAATTTGCCGGAGTCTTCTCCGGAAGTTGTTGTAGAGAATGATGAGAATAATGACTCAAGTCCACCCTTTTCATAAGCTTCAAACAAAGCGGTTGCTTTTTGAGAATTTACTCCATTTGCGGTTTCAAATTCACTTAGTAAGCCACCAGTACTTAGGATTACGTGTTCCATTTCACCAAGTTTGCGGTCCATGTCATCAGCCATGAAATCCATTGCTCTGTTGAATAATGCGAGTTCATCCGGGTCACCATTCACGATTGACATTACTGATTTGAATGCTTTATGTTGTTTTCTGATGCGCTCGAATGCTTTCTTTTTCTGATTGACTTCATTCTCAGTATCTTGAACTGTAAGCTGAGCCATTTTCTCAATTTTAGAAAGGGTCTCATACCATTTCTTTGAGTCATCAAGATTCTTTAGTTGTGTTTCTACGGCATCTCTTAAACGAATTGATTGTCTTTCATGAACAACCGCTTCATCATTTTTACCTTGACTTCGGTTCCATTTTCCGGCTTCGATGGCATCTTCAAGTTCTTTCTTGTCTTTAAGAATGTCTTTCTCGGCAGAACGAACAAACCCAAGCAGGTCACCCATACATTTGGAGATTTGTAAAATTTTCTTTCTCATATCTGCTATGCGGCGTTCAACGATTGCTATCGGGTCAAGTTCAACAACTAATCCGGTAAGCCAACGCATAAGCATGAAATACCCCACGGATATAAGTTGACGGGCTCTTTTGTCAAATGCAACATACAGAACAACTCCGATAATTGCAAGCATGAACAAAAGATACAATGTGTTTTCGGCTAATGTAATAAGATACGGAAGTATACGATATAATACGATACATCCACCGGCAATAAGTATTGCTAATACTACCAGTCCTACCTTACCTCCCGGTAGGTCAAACATGGATTTTTTGTCGCCCATTGGCGCAGTTGCTGTGTTATTCATTGATGATAAGGTTTAAGGTTTCTTTGTCAATTTTCAGTTTGTTGATGACGCTATCAACTGTAGCAACAAAATTGGATTCGTTGCGGTTGCAGTCAACGGTTCCTGAAGTAACTTCTGAACTTAGTTGTCCGATTTGGGTTTGTCTTTCAAGAATTTCTTGAGAGAGCTTTTCAATGGTTGTCTGTTTGTCAGTTACCATTTCTTTGCGCATTTTGGCAATTTCTTCAAGACCCAATGTCTTTTGCTCGTTCATTATCTCGATATAGGAAGTCAAGCTGTTAATTACACGAGCTTTATCCAAAACCGGGAAGTTAACTTTGAGTGCAGAATATGCAGCAGCGAAGCGGGTATTTGGATCAGGTATCATGAAAAGTGCTTCAGCAGAAGATTTCAGTTCAAGATAATCAGGTCCAGGTAAATTGCTGTCATCCAATACTTTACATAATTTCTGCAGCAAATCGGGATCAATTGTACCTGTGCCATATTCCTGCGATGGAATAATGTTTACGGCAACTTGTGGTACATTGGTTACAGGTGGCGGTGTGTTGGTCTTAACTTCACCAGCCGGTTTGGTTGGAGTCTTCGGGTCTTCTTCCTTGAAGATTAAACCGCTTAAGCGACTTCCAAATCCTTTCTTTTCGGTTTTCGGTTTTTGGTTTTCGTCTTTTGACATTGGTTTAAGTTTGATGTTTCTAATTAGGTTTCTTATTCATAAACATACTGTACAAGGATAACCGGAGATTCCTTATGTATCTTGTGTACAGTATATGTAAGTTTATATGGTCATAAATTCATTTTCCATTTTCCAACGGATTTCTTCAGGTGTTTCTTTCACATACATATGTTTATCACCGTGTGCAGAATAGAACTTGATAAAAGTAGAGTCATCCAGTTCATCGCGTTCTTCAAATTCATGATAGAAATGCTCAGTGTTAACTTGAACAACTTCTTGTCCTTCATGCAGGTTTTTGTCAATTTTGGTTAATGTAATGAATTTCATTTAGATTGGGTTTAATTGGTTTATGTTGGTACAAATATACAACATAATTCTGTTGGTACAACTGATGTATGAAAAAAGTTGCTTATATAGTACATTTTACTCTAAGTTCTTCAATATATTCAGTTTCATCAGTTTTGATGTCATCAATAACCTCAGTAAGCTTGGATTGCAATTCATCACTTATAGAATGTATAAGTTCATATTTGCCGAGGTTATATGCATAAGTATACATTGCTTCAAGAATAGTTTCAATGTTCTCTAACTTTTGTACATCAGACAATCCTTCGAGAAGCTTTAGTTGAAAAGTATGAATATGTGTTAATGCAGTTACTGTCATGTCAGGAATGTTTAAGTCTTATTAGTATGTCTTTGTTGTCTTCAAGTATGTCATCGAATGATTTGATAGGAAACTCTATGTATTTTTCACATGCAGAACATATTCCCATTCCCATGTCTTCAACAACTTGACATTCAACTAAATGTCCGCAGTTAGGACAATGTATAGTATAGTTCTTATTCATACGGCGTAATTCCAAGACCTTGTGAATTTGTAGCAATAACAAATCTTTTACCATTTACTTCAACTAAATGTACTCTTACATATCCTCCTTGACTATTGATCTTAAGCTGTTTGGTTGAAAGAAGTTGTATGTTGCTGCTTACTTTATTGAAGTCATAATTTGCAGATTGTGATTTTCCACAACCACCATCACAACATGATGTAAATAGTAAACCTAATGTTACTATGATTAGAAATAGGTATCTTTTCATCTTATTGGCAATCAGTGGTTAATAAGGTCATTGGTATTTCATATACGATTTCATAAACACCGCGTTTTACTCTCTCAAGATAGTTTTCCTGAAGAAGTAAGTTGATGTATGTGTCAATTGCACCGTCTGAGAATCCGAAGAAATCTGGGTCATAACGTTCACTTCTCTTGTTTCCATATTGACCCATCATGTAATGGATTTCTTGACGGGTAATTTGGGTTCCTTCTTTCAAGCCTTGAAATAGGTTTAAGAAATGGTCCCATATCGTTACAAGCAACGGTTTCTCCATATCTTCAACCATCTTTTTCTGTAAGCGAGCTTGTTCAACAGGATGTACAAATGGGTTCTTGGATTTTCCTGTTGAAGTAAGATCGGCAGGAATTGCTTTTACCTTTTCATAAACACCATTCTTTCCTGTTTTCTTCATGTACTTATTCTCCATTAACATTCGGATATGATAATACATTGCAGTTGGTGTATGTTGATACTGAGGCTCAAGTTTACTTATCTTTGTGATGATTTCTTGTCGTGTAACTATTCCTATAGGAAAAGAAGCAATGATTTCTTTGAACCGTTCCCAAGATGTTTTAGTTTCATTACCGTAAACATCAAGTTCTTTCTTGACATCATCTCCAGTTAATTCATTGAGTGAATTGATGAGGTCATTTTTTGCTGCAATGATTTTGTCATCAAGTTCCTTTGCTTCTTGTTCTTTACCCGGCTTCACCGGTTTTCCGATAAACTCGTTGCAAATATCTTCAATGGACTTACAGATTTCACGAGCGGTTGCAGTAATGGCAGCATCAAGATTTTCATCATAAGGTGCTTCATTATCATCTTCATCGGTATAAGGCTTTTCATCCATAAGATATTTCAACCAATCACACATGAAGTCATAGAAGATTTCCGGTGAAGTAATGGAATATTCACGTTTGTCAATGAATGCAGACATTGGTTTTTGACCGTAATCAGTTTCATATGCAAACCATTCCCACCAAGTGTATCCCGTTTCGTCTTCCTCAGTATCATGAAAAGCAGCATTCATCAATTTCTCAATTGCAAGTGAGTTTAACTCATTCATAATTGGTACTCCACGACCGTCTATGTATTTCTCGATGAATGTACAGAATTCATCATCCTTTGCAGCTTGTTCTTTCACAAGCTTAACAACTTCAACGAAAAGTTCTTTTGAGATTTTAGGTTTTCGCAAATCATCAATAAGCTTATCAAGAGCATTTGCTCCGCGCTGAATTTCATCATTTACGGCATCTTTAAGGTCATCAATGTTTTCAGCTTCCTTTTGTTGTGCATTAAGTCTTGAACGATGGTCAAAGTCAATTAATGTTGCTGGTGTTAGGAAAACAAATTCTTTTCCATCATTGTCTGAACCATCACATATCGGCATTTGATGACAGAGTTCATCATTGAACTCTGCATAACAGAAATCACAACAATTATGTCTTTCATTTGTAGTTGTACGAAGTAATGTATTGCCCACGGAAAAGATTTCACCGTCTGCTACATGTTTTGGAATATCTTTAAGTTCAGCATAAATGACTTGAGTAACTTTGCCTTCTATCTCAAGAGAACAAGGTAATGTATGTGGTTTGGTTTCTCGACACTTGAAGCCAAAAAAGCAACCATCGCAAGGAGTGGTGTCATTAGGTTGACAAATAAGTTGGGTTCCTTCAAAGTCGATAACTTCATTAAGCTGAATACTATCGTATGTATTAGGAGGTTGTGGTTTTGTGTATTCTTTCATCTTATTCTGATGTTTGTGTTAATATTGGATTCTTCTTTACTATCTTCAAGGACAAAAGCTCAAGCTTCAAATCCTTATCAGCAATTTCTTTAGCAACTTTTTGCATTGTCATAAACTCAATTACCGATTGGTACTCAATGACTTTTCGTTTTTCCGTTGCAAGAACCATTGATGTACCGCTTTGTGTAACAACATTGGAAATGTAAAACTCGATTGCGGTCTTATCGTTCATCATAGGTTTTCCGATGCTATCGACATCAAACCTCCAAATCACCAATGGAATCAGATCATAACGGTCATTATCATATATGACCTCAAATGGTTTTACATAACATTCATGGGTACTTGTGTAAAATTGTTCCCAAGATTCTGCAACTTTATCACGTTGCTCGATGACAGGAACTCTTGCTCCGCTATCATGAAAAATAGCATATCCAATGAATCCCATTGTAACGCCTCCAATAATACCACCGAGCAGTATTAAGAGGATGTTCTTTAGTTTTCTCATATCGTTTGTGTTATTAGTTAGTATTGCATTATATTCAGGATTGCGCTTTAGTTTCCTCTTCTTCAAGCATCTTCAACATTTCGTCACCTACTCTGTCGAGTTCTTGAAGTTGTTCTTCAGTTAATCCTTCTGTAAGGTATCTGAATGTACCTTTGAATGTTGGTGTTGTTGTCCAAATTTCCATAGTTAGTCAGTTTCTATTAGGTTAAACATTTCTAAAATGCGATGTTTCAGTAAGTCATAATCATTGCGACCTATTTTCTTTACCTTTCTGAGGTGAGTTTTGACTTCCTTAATTCTGCGTGCAATATCGGCTTCTTTGTTTGCTGATTTCTGATCTTGAACTTTCTGTAAGTCTGCAGATACATAAGTGTAATATGCACCAAGCGGATTGTTTGGGTCATCAACCTGTTTCATACCTTTCCAATATCTACGGTCTTTTTGAATGACTATATCATGATTAAGATATGGAACGATTAAGGTAAATGATGGATAACCTTGAAGTAATGTAATCAGCAATTCACCATTCTTTAGGTCAGGATTTAAGACACCGGTAACTTTTACGGGTGTGATTTCATTTTCATGGGATAAGAAGTAAAGCTCATCACCAATCTGTAAGTCTTTGAAGTATTTCATGTGTTAATGTTTTACGTGGATGAAGTTGTATATGTTGAGGTCCTTTTCTTCGATGTCAAATTCCTTTCGTTGGAACTCTATTATTGATGTTACTGTTTCTACAAGCAACTTTTTGATGTCATTTACTTTGGTATCATAATCTCGTCTTGGGAAAACTTCTTCTTTCAAGATTGGTAAAGCAATATCAATATCAAGTAAGTTGGATACATGTTGGTATTTGACTTCAAAATCATGTTTCCATTGTCCATTCAGAATTAACGAAGCATATAACATAATGTCTTCAAATGAATATCCGGCTTCTAACCAAGAAACTATATGATGACTGAAGAATGAATTCCAAATCATATTGCCCTTCTTGAATGTATTCTCATTAAACTTATTCCAAAGCTTTTCATATTCACCATTCTGAATGTACTCCAAGTATTGCTTTATATACACAAGTTTTCTGTCTCGATATTCAGCAATTTCCTTGTAAACATCAATGAGCTTTTTGCTTTTAGGTATTTCTTGCTTTTCGTAATAGAACCTAAAGTTGTTGTAATTAGGTCGAGCATCAAAGAAGTCATCCACCTGTTCAAAGTAAGTAATGTCTTCAGAAATCCAAATGCTGCAATTCTTAACGGTTTTATTGAGACATATCTTAATGGGAATCAACATTCCTTCATACGGATACTCAAATCTAATCTCGGTATCTCCATCATAGGTATCTCTCTTATAAACTCGAAATTTGAACTCATCATTTGTGAACTTCCAGAAATCTGTGTTTTCATCATTGATGAGGTTTAAGTCATATACTATCTGAAGAATTTCCAAATGGTCCTTTCTTTTGAGACGACTGGGATTTTGGTCAAATACTCCAGCATCAGGAAATCTTAATACCTTTCTGATGTAAAACACCATTTCATTAAGAGACATTTGTAAGAAGTCACGGAACTTGATTTCGGTATTCATAATGTTTAAGCTTTGTAACGATAAGAAATTCTGCCCTTCATTAAGTCATAAGGTGACATCTCAATTTTTACACGGTCACCTACAAGAACCTTAATGTAGCGGGTTCTCATTTTGCCGGAGATATGACATTGAACTATATGTCCATTGTCTAATTGCACACGAAACATTGCATTTCCTAATGCTTCAATTACGCTGCCGTCTTGTTCGATTACGGATTCTTTTGCCATTGTGTTATGTATTGGTTTCTAATTTGCTTATGCTCCACAAGAAATTCCTTTATCTTGAAGTTGTTGCCAAAGAGGTCTTTTATCAGGAACATCATACGGTGTATTCAACAATTCCTGAATAAGCTTTTCACGCTCTTGCCAATCTACATGATTTTCTGCAGCTATATGACTTGTGCGCTTGATGAAATGTAATAGCCTGTCTTTAAGTTCTCTATTCATGTGGATTATTACCTTTAAGTTTCTTGTAGATAATGACTTCTCTTTGGTGTGAAAGAATTCCCATGTCCTGCTTCCGAAGTATTTCAACTATGTTATGTTCTTTCATGTATGCTTCAGAAAATGATTGCTGTGCTGGTAAACAACATATGTTTGTGTAAAAATATGTCCAATATGGAAACTGCTTATCAACTTCTTCAACCTTAACATGTGCATGTACACAACATATGTTGTATGTTGGTATAAAGCTTGTATTTAGTAATTCACACATATCTCGATGTGAAAAGTCTTGAAACTTCTTTTTCACCGGTATGATACCCGAGACATTGTATCGTTTCTGCCATGCATCAAATTTCTCTATGTTCAAAGCAGGATCAATACTAAAGTTATTGTTCTCTTTGCTAAAGAATGCAAAAATTGCTGCTGTTCTTGTATGTGCTCCATCTCCAATATGTAACCAATTTGCATTTGAGATAATGCAGATTTTCTTTAAGTTAGATAATGCAGCATATGACTCGGTTACTTCCTTTATGGGAGATTCCGCATCTTTGAACCTCCAGAAAAGTTCTTCATATGAATTTGACCGAAGAACTCTGTCTGCATATTTATGATGCGGTAAATTGATGACAGCAGTTTGGTTGTTGTATGTAATGTTCTTATCCTTCATTTCTTAAAGTTTTCGTAAAAGAAATGTAAAGAATAGAATCATGAAAATGAGCCAGCATATTCCAAATCCAATAAGCGGTAAGAATATCCAAATCCATTTCCATAAGATTACACCAATTCCTTGAAGTATGCAAAAGACAACGGTTGTCATTATTGCAACTAACCAAGCAATGATAGAATAGATTACGAACTTTATAGGTTTCATATGTTTGTGTTTTAGAATTCCCAACCGTGATATATCTTTGAAATAACTTCAGGATTTTCAGAACGACGAATTGCTCTTTTCCGAAGTTTCTTCTGTACTCTCTTATACCGCATCCTTGACTTTGTATCAGGACCACCAAGCTTTTGTGCTAAGCTGTTTTCTATCTTTTCGTGTTTCATATTTCATCAAGATATCTCCAAGAATGAATGTGCTTGTCTGCTACACCATTTCCACCTTCATACGATTTAGAAAAGCTATTCCACATCCATACTTTCCAAGTATTTGAAGCATCAGGTCTTCCTGAGATGATTTCAAGAAATCCGATACCTATTGGATCAGTTGTGTAATGATCAAGAAGACAATAAGTTCCTGTATTTGGTTTTGCCTTAATAAGAACTTTACGTCCTATTTCAGGAAGTTTGGGTAATTCAGTCCAAGTATTCATTTAGATTAAGTATATGCAGGTACAAATATACAACACAATGTCTTTGGTTCAATTATGTTGTGTACTTTATAGATTCTTTACGACCGTGAACATATCTCTGATGTTGTCTTTCAGCGGAAATCTTTGTGTTTTATGCGCCGTACTTGATTTGGCAAATGTTTCTTTCACCAAGTCAATGTACATTGTGTGTTGCCCATCATCTCCCATGTAAAACTCATTCCATTCCTTTTCTGTAAGAATGTTTTTGACATCAAGTTGCTTTATGGCAAGGTTATCAAATGAAACGACCTTAAACCGATTAAGCATATTAGGAAGCTCAACTTTCAGGTCTTCAATTTTCTGAAGGACTTCTTGATGTTCATTCTTGTACCCAATTCCTCTGCCTACATCTTTGTAACCGAGGATAAGAATCTTCAGACTTTGGTCATAAAGTTTCTCAAAATTTGCTATACCTGCAATTGCATGTATCACGGCATTTGGGAACTCTTTTACGTCCTGTATGAAACTTTCGGTATAGTGATTATAGGATACCCCTAATCCGTAGATAAGTTTCTCTAATGTGAGGTTATGTAAATAGATTAGGTTATCCTCAAAGTGTCTTTGGTTAACCGTTATGTTAGCAATGACTTTCTGTCGTTTGAGTTTC
>Ga0123356_10003900_pt1 | contig 15537 bp, 12 predicted proteins | sample TergutEmb28metaG_2_FD_92546 | JGI IMG/M metagenome (GOLD analysis project Ga0123356, IMG submission 92546) | Embiratermes neotenicus P3 segment gut microbial communities from Petit-Saut dam, French Guiana - Emb289 P3 | ecosystem: Host-associated > Arthropoda: Insects > Digestive system > Gut ... | reverse complement strand
CTCGGTTTGGAGCCGAATATTGAGAACGGTACTGATGATTACAAGAAAGATTTGCGCAAATTGATTAGCTACATCAAAGGCAACCGAGTGGCGGTGATAAAGGAAATCGAGGCCGACATGAAAGCGGCCGCCAAAGCCCAGAATTTTGAGCTAGCGGCACATCGTCGCAACCAATTGGCCAGTCTAAACGAGCTGCGCCGCCAAGTGGTTTTTAGCCGCGAGGAATTTCTCGATGCCAGCAAGGATCAAGCGTTAATCGGCCTGCGTGATCTATTGAATTTGCCGCACTTGCCGCGGCGCATCGAGGCTTATGATATCAGCCACATCTCGGGAACTAACGTCGTGGCGAGCATGGTTGTGGTCACTAACGGCGTGGCCGATAAACGTGAATATCGCAAATTTAAATTGTCGGGCGGCAACGATGACTATGCCGGCTTACGCGAGATTATGGTGCGGCGACTAAAGCACCTGAGCGATTGGGGTCGGCCGGATTTGGTGATTATCGACGGCGGCGCGGGACAGCTCGGCGCCGTGGCGGATTTGCTCAGAGCCGAAGACATCCCATTCATCGGCCGCAACAAGAGCGGCGACCACAGTCGCAACGCTCGCGTCAAACTAATCCTTGCAAGCTCCGTCCTTGCAAAGCCAAAAACAGCAGCTCCTGCAGGAACGGTTCCTGCAAGATCGGCGAGTTCTTATCACGAAATCCTGCTGTCTGGCGACGATCACATCGCTAGACTAATCGCCCGCCTCGACGACGAAGCTCACCGTTTTGCCGTGACTTACCACCAATTACTGCGCGGTAAAACTATGATGAACAGAGAATAATTAGCACTCTTGACCCATGAGTGCTAAAAGAGTAAAATAGAGCTCATGGCAGAAAAACGCGACTACTATGAAACTTTGGGCGTCCAAAAAGGCGCCTCTGATGATGAAATCAAGAAAGCTTTTCGAAAATTGGCCGTCAAACATCACCCCGACAAAGGCGGCGACGAGGCCAAATTCAAAGAAATCAACGAAGCCTACGAGGTGTTAAAAGACAAACAAAAACGCGGGCGCTACGATCAATTTGGTCACGCTGGCGTCGGCGGCACGGGTGGCCGTACCGGCGGCAATCCGTTCGAGGGCTTCGGCGGACAGGGGCAAAATGTCCACTTTGACTTTGGCGATCTGGGCGATATTTTCTCATCGTTCTTTGGTGGCGGTCAACGCGCCGCTAGCCAGCAAAACCGCGGTCGCGACGTTGAAACTGCGGTGAATTTGACTTTCGAAGAAGCAATCTTTGGCACAGAAAAGACAGTCTCGCTCAATCTTGACGTCACGTGTAATCATTGCAAAGGTAGCGGCGCGGAACCTGGCTTTGGTAGCAAAACTTGCTCGACCTGTCGAGGCACCGGCCAGGAAGTCAAAATTATCAACAGTCTGTTCGGGCCGATCCAACAAGCCGGGACTTGTCATACTTGTCGTGGTCGCGGCAAAGTGCCGGAAAAAGCTTGCACGGTTTGTAACGGTCGCGGCGTCAAACGCGAAAAACAAGACATCGCGATCAAAATTCCGGCCGGTGTCGACGAAGGCTCGGCTATTCGTCTGAGCGGTCGCGGCGAAGCGTTGGCCGGCGGCACGGCGGGCGATTTATATGTGGCGATCCACGTCAAACCACACAAAAAATTCACCCGCGAGGGCGACTTGATTCTGAGCGAAGAAACTATCTCGATGATTGATGCCGCGCTCGGCGCCGAGATCGACGTCGACACGGTGGATGGTTCGCTGACCATGAAAATCCCCGCCGGCACTCAACCGGGCACCGATTTCAAATTATCCGGTCACGGCGTGCCGCACCTGCGCGGTGGCGGCCGCGGCGCCCAGATCGTGACGATCAGAGTGGAAACGCCGACTAATCTAACTCGCAAACAAAAAGAACTCCTCGAACAATTCGACGATGCCAAGAAACGCCGGATTTTCAATTAAGGTCTCTGAATCCTCATTGAACTAAAAGCAAAAGAAAGAAACTAGATCACTTGAAGGTGTATTGATCAAAATGTAGTAACCTCGACATTTTGATTGACAAAATCTAAATCTTCCTGAAACTTTTTAGCATCAGAGTTGTGTAATATTATAACAGCGCACATTTTATATCCGTCGGACGATTTCCCGCGAAATTCTCCAGGTTTAGCCTTTATGCTGAGATAATTTAAAGAACTCAGTCCTCGAAGAGCCACTTCGTTTTTTAGGCCAACAAACTTCCCCGGGATTTTTGGAAACAGTTCGAGGACGGCACAAGAATCATTTGTAGTTGATCTGATTATTGGCTGTTTGCCAAATGTTAAATCTAGAGCTGCGCCGATGATATCGATACCATTTGCGAGATGGTGCATACGCTCACGATAACCACCATTACGCGCACCAATTTCGACGATGCGCGGGCCATCATCAGTCATAATAATTTCAACGTGCGCAGGTGAATTCTTCATACCGAGTGCTTTGACGCCAATAGTTGCGCAGTGTCGCAGAGCGTTCTGATCAGCCAACGACAGTCTCGACGGTAAGAGGCGGCTATAATGAAAATTGTCGTCGCAACCAATGTCGTAGCCAGTCTGATAGTCCACGACATTTTCGAGAATTTGCGGTTCACCATCAGCGTTTACGAAAGCGTCGACCGAGTGAATTGAGCCAACCAGAAATTCTTCCATTAAAAGTTTTGGACGACGGCAAGGAGCGTACTTGGAATAAATTTTCGGAGCTAGTTCTTGTGCGCGATAGAAATTTGCTAATAGTTCATCCATAGTGTGATTTTTATACACCAGTAAACTCTTAGATAAATTAGCAGGCTTTATAATCAAGGGGAAATTATGGTTGATAGCAAATTTTCGTACCGCATTTTCATTATCAGCAATAGCAAAATCAGGGCTAATCTCCTCCGACGCTCCAGCAAACAGTGATCGCATTAGAAATTTATCAGTACAAGCTTCAGCGGTATCGAGCGGCAGTCCAGGCAACCCCAAGCGCTCGGCGATTTTGGCAGTAGGTACTACGTAGTTCTCATAGACATTGATTACGCCATCGAACGGTTTATTTATCGAGTCTACTGTCCGAAAAATGGTCTCGTCAGAACTAAAATCAGCCAAAACCCGACGCCTAAAACTCTTGTTTGGATATTTAGTCTTGGTAAGATCCTGCATAAGGACATAATCTATACCGTGACTATCCAGATAGTCCGTTAGCCCGGAAAACTTCTGGCCAACAATCAAGACACGCTTCATATTGACAGTTATAGCATACTTTGCTACAATTGACAAGAATAAGGATTATAAAGTATGGCAACTAAACATGATTTTCACAAGGTAGTCATCGGGCGCTCTGAGGAGCTGACTTTTGTTGATTTTAATATCGTTAAAGTTCCGGCTAAGACTGACACCGGTGCTTATCGCTCTGCGGTGCATGCCGACAATATCGTTGAGAAAGATGGAGAACTAACTTTTCGATTACTCGGTGGTCATCCAGTATGTGGTTCAATGGCTACTAGCGTCACGACCGACAAATATAAAATAGTTCGCGTAGAAAACTCATTTGGTTATGGCGAAGACCGCTATGAAGTTCGCCTGAGAGTCAAGCTCGGGTCAAAGATTTTTCTAGCACCGTTTTCACTGGCAGATCGTTCGGCAAAGATATATCCAATTTTACTTGGTCGTAAATTGCTGAACCATCGTTTTTTAGTGGATTCAGCCGAGAGCAGTCTAAATAGGACAGAGTTGAAAAAGAAATACGGAATCCTGTTTCCGAAAGACGAAGAAGGCAGGAAATGAAAATCGCAATCCTAAGCAACGGCACGGGCAATTATTCGACCAAGCGCCTAAAGGAAACGGCCGAAGCCCGCGGGCACCAAGTCGACGTTATCAAATACAAAAATTGCCTAGTGTCGGTCGACCGCCGGGATCCAAAAGTCATCTATCGCGGCCGGGAAATCGATATCAAAACTTATGACGCCATCATTCCGCGCATTGCTAATTACATGACCAAATACGGCACGGCGATCGTTCGGCAACTGGAGCGCGAGGGGATTTTCACGACCGCTAGCGCTATCGCCATCAACCGTTCGCGCGACAAACTGCGAGCTACGCAGATTATGGCAAAGGCCGTCGATGTGCCGAAAACTGTCTTTAGTCGCAACTCGACCGATATTGACGAGATGTTGGAACAGGTCGGTGGCGCGCCGGTGATCATCAAACTCGGTAGCAGCACGCACGGCAACGGTGTGGTGCTAGCCGACAGCAAGCGCGCCGCCAAATCGGCGCTGCAGGCTTTCTATCTGTACAACGAAGACGGCACTAACATCATGATCCAAGAATTCATCGCAGAGTCGGTCGGTATCGACATCAGAGTGTTCGTGGTCGGCGGTCGCGTGGTGGCGAGTATGAAACGCCAGAGTCTCGACGATGATTTTCGGAGTAATTTACATAAAAGCGGTGCGGGCACGGCTGTAAAATTAACAGAAGAAGAAAAGAAAATCGCCGTCAAAGCCGCTAAATCGCTCGGCCTCAGCGTGGCCGGCGTTGACATTCTGCGCTCCGACCGCGGGCCGTTGGTAATAGAGGTCAACGCTAGTCCGGGCTTTGGCATCGAAAAAGCCACTGGTCGCGACGTGGCGACACCGGTCATCGAATACATCGAGCAAAACGCCCGCCGCGGACAAAAGAAAGACAGAGTAGGCGCCTAAAAAGTCCGTTGACGAAAAAACTCAGAAGTGATAATCTATTACGCGCGGAGCCATAGCTCAGTTGGTAGAGCACGGGCCTTTTAAGCCTGGTGTCGCGGGTTCGAGCCCCGCTGGCTCCTCCAAATGAAAATTTCGATCCTCGCGATCGAGATTTTCATTTGGTAGAACAGCTGGTTTGGATCCGCGACGTGGATTTCGCGTTAGCGAAAGACACTAGTCGCGGGGACGGCGTAGTGAACGAAGTGAGGAAAAGCGCGCAGCATTTTTCCGAGCGAGTGAACGGAGGAGGCTTTAGCTGATGCCCCGCTAAAATTTCGATCCTCGCGATCGAAGTTTTTATTTTGTCAATCCTTAAGTATGCTAAGATAGAAAACATGAAATTACGGCGCTGGTTGGGCGGGAAAATACATATATCGTGGTTAATAACATCGGTCGGAGCGGGATTTTTGGGCGGGGTAGGATTGGCGGCCTGGCTGCGGGCGGGATGGTTCGCGTCGTTGGTGTGGCTGTTAATAGCGATGGCTTTGATCGTCTTGGCTTTTGTTAGTCGCCTGCGCGCCATGATAGTGGTCGTTGTTATCGCGGGTTTAGTTCTGGGACTATGGCGAGGCACTTTAGCGCAGGTGGATTTGACGGCCTATAGCGATTGGATCGGGCAAAATGTGGTGCTGAGGGGTGTGGTCAAGGACGATCCGGATCTGGGTGCTAGTCACGATTTGCGCATGAAACTAGTTGATGCGGAGATTGTCCTGGCGAGTGATCACGAAAAGTTATCCGGTGAAATGGGGAATTTGGACGAATACTTTACGCCGTTGCCCGGTCAAATTTGGGTTAGCGCCATGGCGCGCGGCGCTGAGGTCAAACGCAGCGACACGGTGGAAATTTCTGGCAAACTAAACAGAGGATTCGGTACTTTTCCGGCTTCGATGTCTTTTTCTGATTTAGTTTCGGTGGTGCGTTCGCCGGATAACGATCCGATGCGCGACATTCGCGATGGTTTTGGTGAGCGGTTGCGAACCGTTATCGATGCGCCGGCCGCCGACCTCGGCATGGGAATTTTGGCGGGCCAGAAAACCGCTCTGCCGTTCGATTTGTCGGCGGCGTTCATTGCAGCCAGCCTGACGCACATTGTGGTGGCGAGCGGTTATAACTTGACGATTTTGATCCGTTTCGCGAGGCGATTGTTCGCCAAAATCTCACGTTTTGCGGCGCTTAGTTTGGGTGGGTTGTTGGTTTTCGCGTTTGCCTGTACGACCGGTTTTTCACCGTCGATGACGCGGGCGGCTTTGGTGGCGGGGCTCAGTTTGTTGGCCTGGTACTACGGGCGCAAATTTCACCCGGTCACCTTGTTGACGACGGTTGCGGCCATTACCATCGCGATTGATCCGGTGCAAATTTGGGGTGATGCTGGTTGGTACATGTCGTTTCTGTCGTTTGTCGGTGTGATCATCTTAGCGCCACTTTTAAAAAGTTATTTCTGGGGCAAAGAAAAGAAAATGGTCATTCCGGCGCGCGCTAAAATTTGGTCGAAATTCCGCCGAAAATATTTTGCCAAGAAAAATTTCGTGGCACCCGCGCCGCGCGAACCGTCGTTCAACCTCCGCCAAGTTTTCCTCGAAACCACATCGGCGCAGGTCATGGCTGCGCCGATTATCGCGCTGTTCATGGGGCAATTTTCGTCGTATGGGTTGCTAGCCAACTTGCTTGTCCTCACGATGTTGCCACTGACGATGCTGTTGACATTCATTGCCGGAGTGGCGGCGTTTGTCTTGCCGAGCGCATTGGCGGCGATCATCGCGGCGCCAGCCCAGTGGCTGCTCGATTACATCATCGGCGTGGCGCGATTCGTGTCGGAACTGCCCGGCGCCAGCCAAGAAGTCGCCATCAGCCCCTTGGTTTCAACCGGCATTTTTGCCGTCGTCGTGGCCGCAATTTTCTATCTCAAGCACGCCACCAAGCACGACTTCCGCGAAGATAATGTGGTAGAATAAGAAAATGGAATACATCGTCTTTTTTGGCGCGGGTTTGTCATTAATGGCCTCTGCTGGTTACATAATTGACACCATAAAAGGCAAAACCAAACCCAACCGTGTATCGTGGTTGATTTGGGCGACGGCACCGATTATTGGCGCGATTGCTGCGGTGTCAAATGGCGTGACTTGGGCGATTTTGCCGACTTTCATGGCAGGTTTTGGACCGGTATTAGTTTTGGCTGTGTCGTTCTTGAACAAGAAATCGTATTGGAAGTTGGGGGGGGGTGACTACCTATGCGGGGTTTTAGCCATTTTAGCATTAGTTCTATGGGGTCTCACCAAAAACCCGAACGTAGCAATCCTACTCTCGATTTTAGCTGATTTATTTGCGGCGATTCCGACGCTCGTCAAATCATGGCGCCATCCGGAAACTGAAACAGGTTGGGCGTACATCCTTTATATGTTGAATCAAATCACCGGTTTCATCGCCATGACGAGATGGGATTTCTCGGAAGCGTCTTTCGGTATCTATCTTTTCGTTATTAACTTTTGCATAGCTGTGGCTATTTATCGGAAAAGAATCATCAAAAAGTTTAAGAAAACCACCGATTGATGTGATAGAATGGCATGGTGAAATCACCATTTCTCGTTAGTTTAATCGGCAAAGTTGTTGCCAAATCTTCGCGACTGCGGGGCGGCCATGGCTCGGCTCTACCGGGTTTGGTGGCGGAACGTATCGCGCCGAATTTCCTGAAAGATTCCTTGAGCAAATTACCGCGCGGCGTGGTCGTGATATCTGGCACTAATGGCAAGACAACGACGACCAAAATGACGGTGGAGCTACTACAAACCGCCGGCCTAAAAGTTCTAACCAACCCGAGCGGCAGCAACTTTACGCGTGGCGTGACTTCGTCGATTATCATGGCGATGCGGCGTGGCAAGCTCGATGCCGATATCGCCGTGGTCGAACTCGACGAAGCGCACGCGGTGCATTTCGTGAATCAAATCGCACCTCGTTATGCGCTTTTCTTGAATGTTTTACAGGACCAAACCGAACGTTTCGGCGGCATCGATAAAACTGCCAAATTATTAGAAAAAGTTGCGACAAAAGTCACCGATGGCGTGATCCTAAACCGCGACAACCCGATTGCCGAAATTGCCGGATCGATAAAAGTACCGATCAAATTTTTCGGTCACGATCCAAAATTAGACGATCAATTGCCGAGCGACAACGAGATGCTCTCAGGTGGGCACAAAAACAACCAACCGGTCGACGTGGAGTTGGTGTCGCTCAGTAAAAACAAAGCCGAATACAGAATCGATGGTCGAATTTATGAGGCGTCATTGCAACTCAGCGGTGTTCATAACATTATCAACGCGGCAGCGGCCCTGGCGTTGACCCGGATGATTTTGGGCAAAAAGGCCAATAATAAAACTTTAGTGGCGGCGCTGTCCAAGGTCAAACCGGCTTTTGGCCGTGGTGAGATCATTAAAATAGGCGGGTATAACTTGGACTTGATTCTGATTAAGAATCCGAGTAGTTTTCGCTCGGCGCTATCTTCGCAGCACAACCCAGAGGTTGATGCAATCATGATTGCCATCAACAACGCGGCGGCGGATGGCCGCGATGTCTCGTGGCTAAAGGACGTGAATTTCGCGACCTTAAATCACGTCAAAGTTGTTTCCGGCGCCAAAGCGAGCGACATGGCGAAACGCTTGCGCAGCGACGGCGTAAAAGTTGGCACGGTCGAGTCCGACATCAAAAAAGCCCTCACGCAATTCCTACAAGAATCCGGCGACAAACAAATCTTTTGTAATTACACAGCCATGCTAGAAATCCGCGGACTCTTAGAAAAATTGGCCTAACAAAAATTTGCTATCCAAAATGTGCTTGTGATATAATGTATATTGCGAATTTTTAGGCGATAGGAGGGAACAATCGACATGGCGCGCGGTTATCATAATAGAATCAAAGTAAAGCACTCCAGAGCTCCGATCATGGTGTTAGTGATGTCGCTCCTGGTTGCGCTAATTGGGGTGGCGCTATTGCCGACCCAGCCAGCCAAAGCCGCCGGCACGCCGTTTCCGCGCGGCCAAGGTCTAATTTTCGTCTCCCAAGGCAGCCCGACCCGACTGTATGAATCGGTGCAATCGCCGGGCACCAATGCCACGACCTTTAAACCCGTCGGCGACGTGCAGACCATCACCTATAACGCTATGGGTTTCAACCCGACGGACATGTATCTTTACGCCATCAATAGCACCACCAACCGCCTGATCCAGATCGACTCGACCGGCGCGACAACTGGGTTGGGATCCGGAGGCTCGGTCACCAACCTGCCGGCTCTGGCTGGTTCGAACACCTACAACGGCGGCACCATCGGCAGCTGTACGCCGCTCAATACCCTCTGGGTGACGCCATCGACCGCTGCTGGTACCAACACGATTTACAGTATAAATGTGGCCAATACCGTGCCAAATGCGGTGGCGGTAGCGTTGCATTTGTCAGCCGGTATCGGCGGGCACTCGACTTTGCCGAACGTGGCGGACATCGTTTGTATGAACGACGGCGCTAATAATTATTTGTGGGCGGTTTACGGTGGCAACGCGTCCGGTACTGACCCCGACGGGATGTATCGTATCAACATAGCCACCGGGGTGTTGGACTACTTTAGCTTATCAGGTGTGATAACTGCTGACTGGGGCGCATCGTTCGGCGCGCAGTGGCTTTATGGCAACGGCCACCTCGGCATCTCCAACAACCAGACCGGCAATATCCACCAAATCCAGATCGACAACCCGAGTTCGGCCACGCCGACTTTCACGGAAGTCGCCGTCCTGACCGGCCCGGCCAGCACCACCAACGACGGCGCGTCATATGCCGGCGAACCGGTTGACCTGGCGCTCAGTAAAACAGTCACCACCGACCACGGGACGTTTGACTCGACCGACTCACCGTTTGGCGAATATATTCCCGGCAGCAACATTACTTATACTCTGACCGTCGAGAACATCGATCCATTGGTGACCAGCAGCGGTTTCTTTGTCACCGACACGCTCGATGCCCAGTTCACCGACCCGAGCAGCATTTCCTTTGACACTGATAGCTGTTACATATCGTCCGATACCGCTCCACTTGTCCAAATCCCCATCACCATTGTCTGTACCTCCGGCGTGTTGAACCCGGGCGAAACCCAAAGCTTCAATATTAATCTTACCACGCCCACGACTCTCAACACCTCACTTAGCAACGTTGCCACCGTCACCGGTAACGAAGACGACCCGGATTTCAGCAGCAACGACGCCGACGTCACGATTGATGCCGCGACGTCTGGTTATGTCATCAGTAAATCAGCGGCATTGGTCGGCCCTGGCCACCACGTCGTGCCAGGCGCAACGGTTGAGTACACCGTCACGATCACCAACACCGGTGAGACGGATTACTGCTTGCCATTAGGTCCGTCCTGTCCGGCTGGTCAAGCCGAGTTTGTTGATGATCTGTCCGACGTAGCCGACGATGCCATATATAACGATGACGCTGTAATCGCCGGCATCAGCATTGTCAATGACACCGTGGCTTTTAACGACAGCGTAGTTGGATCAGAAACGTTGGATTGGATCGGAGATCTGGCCGTTGGCGAAACCAAGACAGTTACATATTCGTTCACCATCACCACCCCGGGTGTCGGCAGCAATCGAATCCTAAATAACTCTGTCACGGCCACTCACGACGAAGGCGGCTGTAGCGGCGTTTGCTCGACCCAAACCTTGGTCGGCGACCCAGGTTACAGCATAACTAAATCCGTCGACAAAGCCACTATCACGCCCAACGGAACGCTGCCGAATGACTGGGTCAACTACACCATCGCCGTGACCAACACTGGTACTTCACCATATACGTCTCATCATCCCGCTTCGGTCGAGGACGACCTGTCCAATGTGTTCGATGATGCGGTTTTCGGTAATGTCATCAGCTCCACCACCGGCACGGCCACGATTTCCGGCTCAGTGTTGTCCTGGAGCGGACCTTTGGCCGTCGGCGCAACCACCTACATCACCTACCAAGTGCGCGTCAACGTACCGAGTGCTGCCTTGGTGGCCGGAGGCAACCTAGCTATGATCAACTCAGTGGCACCGCTGAACGGCGAGGGCATATGCATCAATTGCAGCACCGAGACCACAGTGGTCGCTCTGGCGACACCACCGCCACCACCGCTCACGCCGCCGATAACGCCGGGTGCTCCGAACACGGGCTTACTGGGTCGCGGCTTGCACTATTGGTATCTGTTAATAGCGGCAATTGCCGGCATCGGAGTCATGGCGCGGCTGCTGGTGCGAAGAAAAAATAATTAGATAATACTCTCTAGCCTAGTGGTCGGGGTGATTCTGCTGGTAAACCGCGACAGCTAGATCCTAAACTCTTAATAGCGCGGCTACCTATCGTGATCAGGCTATATCAGAGAAAATTCTACCGTGATGTAATTATAAAACAGACCGTCAATGCGCTTGCCGATGCCAAATACCTCATCCCAACCCAGTCCTTTCCAGCTCCTGATTCTATAATGGAACTCCACTCCATCGATCTCAACGTCCAATCCACCCTGCAGCCCCTCGGCTCCATTGTAGTGTGCTGCGATTTCTGCCATATCTTGCTCTAAACTACTCATGCTACGCGAGCTCTTGAACGACCAATATTGCACAGCGCAGCACGCACCGCTTTCGACAAATTCTGCACTATTCGGCACTGGAACTTTCTCCACACTGGCTGGCGCTGAGTCTAGGCTATACAGTCTCACGCCACTTGGGTTGTCGTCCCTGCTAGCTACAACGATGATAGCTGCCACAGAAAACACCGCTATCAGGGAGACAAAGGTTGCAATTGTTATAATAACTATTTTCTTCTTAATCTTCATTCCTCGTTCCTCCATAATGACTGTTTGTTACATGGTCGGGGTGATCCGACTTGAACGGACGACCTCCGCGTCCCAAACGCGGCGCGCTACCAACTGCGCCACACCCCGAAACTAACTAGTGCGTCCGTCCACTACATCCAAAATGGTCGGGGTGATCCGACTTGAACGGACGACCTCAGCGTCCCGAACGCTGCGCGCTACCAACTGCGCCACACCCCGGACGGACTAGAATATTATACCACAATATCAGCATTCGTGTGAACGGCCACTACGTCGTCGAGATCGTCGATCGCTTCGAGCAGGTTCATGACTTTTTGCGCCGTGGTTGGGTCGGAAATTTCCACCGGCGTGTTGGCCACGTATTCTAGGCCGGCATCGACTACGCGCAAACCTTTGGCGGCGATTTCCTCGCGCACGCGGTGTAAATCTTTCATGTCGGTGTAAATTATTAGCTCACCGCCGGCCGTTTCCGCGTCTTCGGCACCGGCGTCGAGCGCGATCATTAGCAATTCGTCCGCGTCCTGATTCGCAGCGATTTCCGCGCGGATGACGCCTTTGCGCGCAAATTGAAAGGCCACAGAACCGGGCTCAGCAATCGTCCCACCGTGCTTGGTCAGCGCCGTTCGTACCTCCGGGAAAGTCCGATTTTTATTATCGGTCGCCGCCTCGATGATCAGCCCGATACCGCCCGACCCATAAGCCTCATAGACGATCTCCTCCAAAACGGCCGCCGATTTGTCGCTCACGCGGTCGATGGCACGCTGGATGTTGGCCAGCGGCATGTTGGCGGCCTTGGCCTTTTCGATCGCCATGGCTAGCGCCGGATTCGTCACCGGATCAGTCCCGCCACGCGCCGCGATGGCGATCTGGTTGCCGACTTTGGTGAAAATTGCGCCGCGCTTGGCGTCCGTAGCGGCCTTTTGGCGTTTAATGGTTGACCATTTGCTGTGTCCCGACATGGGGATATTATAACATACCACGTTTTTTCATTAGCATTAGGTAAGGATAGCCAAACTCGTCATACTCGCCGGTTTCGGCATTGATTTCTAGCAATCTCAGGTTCAGAAGCTGCCTAATCTCGTCGACATCTGATTTGTCACCGTAGTATTCAATTTCAATGTAATCGCCCAGATCCATCACTCTATCGAGCGCAATTTCGACGTCGTGAAATTTATAGGCGCGGCGGACTTTATCGACAACTACGGCCGGTGCAAAACCAAGGCACCCCAGAATCTTTTTTGCGTCGCTAGGTTTAGACACGATAGACTCAAATTCGGTACAACTGGCAATGTCAGAACGATGACTACGGCTAAAATCTTTGAAATTAATCGATGCCACATCGCCTTCTTCGCGTATGCGCAACCAAAAATCGACAGGGTTTTTGCCGTCAACTTTCTTTGTCCAAGCAGTCGTCTTGGAATCAAAATAAGTATCAACCTGATGATTTTCGTAAGAAAACTCAGCATTTTTATCGAGAAATTTTCGTACAATGCCGATATTTTTCAAAGGCAAGCAAATCTCAAGTTCTTGTTTGGTCATATTTCTCCCATAGTTAAAGGGTAGTTCTATTGTAACATATGTGGTACAATATGTTCATGCTTTTGGTGGGCTTGTTTCAGTGGTGGTACGGTGCCGGTTGGCGTGATCAGGTTTCGCGCGTTGGTGACAGCATGATCAGAACCAACGATTGGTTTTCGATTCCCTTGCTCGTTAAGACTTTCTTTGCGCCATTTCGCCAAATCTCGGCCAACGAAACCGGTGGCAACGATATCGGGTCGCGCTTTCGGGCGTGGGGCGATCGCATGTTTAGCCGCCTCATCGGCGCGGTGATGCGCTTTTTCATGATAATTCTCGGCCTGGTGGCGCTGTTACTGATTATGATTCTGAGCGCCATCCGGCTAATTCTTTGGCCGGTTTTCCCTATTCTGCCGGCCGCAGGTTTAATAATCATGCTAACAGTGGGGGCGCCGTGGAACCTGTTCTGAGATTTAGGTCGATGCGAGCCACGAAAGCGCGCTTTAACGTTCGCGCCGGCAAGCTCGTGGATATCACATCTGTTATACTGATAATTCTTCTACTATTGGGCGGCCTGTCGCTATTAGTGCTCGCCGAGTCGATAGGATGGTTGGTCGTGAGTTTGGCGGCTTGGCCGATGATGCTGCACATCTGGAAATTGCATGATTTGGACAAATTACCCCCGGCCAAAAATCCGCGCGATTTGACGGATGTTTTAGAGGGCGGCCTGTTGGGCTTGCTGTCCGAAAATCCCACACCGCGCGATTTGGCGACAGCCGTCATGAAAACCAACGGCGGGCGATTTTTCGCCGTACGGTTCGGCATCTCGGCGCAGTTTTTGCCGGAATTGGCTTCGGCCGAGGCGGCTGATTCGGAAAAAATCTGGACGGAAACCTTGCGTATCCACGAATCTTTGCCGGACAAGGCCGACACCATCTCAGCCGCCAGCCTAACTGCGGCCATTGTGCGCATGACGCCGGCGGTCAAAGATATCCTGAACGCGCTTCACCTCGACGAGGACGATATCATCCGGGGCGCGGCCTGGTTCACTCACATAACGGCGCTGATCGATTACCACGAAACGCCGAAATTGACCGGCGGTATCGCTCGCGATTGGAACTTTGGCTACATTCCGACGCTGCAGCGTTTTGGCGTTAATTTATCAGCCAAATATTCGGCTAGCCGTTCGCTCAATGTGCGCTTAGAAGGACACCAAGAACTAATGGCGGCCATGCTGGAGACGTTCGGTTCCGGCGGCAAGCAAAACATAGCGCTGATCGGGCCGCTCGGTGTTGGTAAATCGACGGTGGTGGATAGCTTCGCCGAAACTCTGATGGATGGTGCGGCCAAAATCCCGGATAATTTGCGCTTCCGCCAAGTTTTCGCCCTGGACGCGGCGGCGCTCATCTCGGCAGCGAGCGAACGAGGTCAAATCGAGCGCTTGGTCAACAATTTGCTGGTCGAGGCGCATGAGGCTAAAAACATCATCCTGTTCCTCGACAACGCGGAGGTCTTTTTCGAAAACGATACCGGTTCGGTGGACATCTCCAACATTCTCCAACCGGTGTTAGAGGGCGGCGCGCTGCGGCTAATCCTGTCTCTCGATGAACAGAAATTCCTGCAAATTTCCCAAGCCAAACCGGCGCTGGCGGCGGCGTTGAATCGCCTCCAGGTCAAACCACCCGAGCGGGGCGATGTGTTAAAAATCGCCGAAGACCAAATCATTTCCATCGAATTTAAAAGGAAAGTCACTTTCATGTACCAGGCGCTAGCGGAGGCTTATCGTTTGGCCGAGCGCTACATCCACGACATCGCCCAGCCGCAAAAGACGATCCAGCTGCTCGAGAACGCGGCCGGCTACGCGGGCGGCGGTTTAGTGACGGCCGCCTCAGTGGTGACGGCCATCGAGAAAACTATCGGCGTCAAAGTCGGCGGTTCGGTCAGCGCCGGCGACAATTCGGCCGAGCGGGAGATGCTGCTCAACCTCGAGAAACTGATCCACGAACGCATGATCAACCAAACTTTGGCGGTGTCGGTGGTAGCGGCGGCGCTGCGTCGAGCCCGAGCTGGCGTGCGCAACGAATCGCGACCGATCGGCACGTTTCTGTTCCTTGGGCCGACCGGTGTCGGCAAAACCGAGCTAGCCAAATCGTTGGCTGCCGTCTATTTTGGTGGCGAGGATCACATGGTGCGGGTTGACTTGAACGAATACGTTAGAAGCGACGACGTGGCGCGGTTAATCGCCGATGGCGCGACCGATCCCAACTCGCTCTCGGCGCAGGTACAGAAAAATCCGTTCAGCGTCGTTTTGCTCGACGAAATTGAAAAGGCGCACGAGTCCGTCCTGACCACGCTACTCCAAGTCCTAGACGAGGGCATCCTGCGCGATATTAACAACCGCGAGATTTCTTTTCGCGATACG
>Ga0123356_10003899_pt1 | contig 15537 bp, 11 predicted proteins | sample TergutEmb28metaG_2_FD_92546 | JGI IMG/M metagenome (GOLD analysis project Ga0123356, IMG submission 92546) | Embiratermes neotenicus P3 segment gut microbial communities from Petit-Saut dam, French Guiana - Emb289 P3 | ecosystem: Host-associated > Arthropoda: Insects > Digestive system > Gut ... | reverse complement strand
TGATTGGCCGGCGAGGCCAAGTTGGCACCAGTTCGGGCTTCCATAGGCGTAGCACAGGTAGGATATCGAGCCGCCTATGTCGCGGCCTGTCCCCTGGCAGAAGATGACGGATTCGGGGCCGTAGTCGCGTTTAAGCTGATTGAATTTTGCTTCGATCGTGTCGAGTGCTTCGTCCCAGGTTATCCTCTCGAATTCTCCCGAGCCGCGCGGGCCGACCCGTTTCATCGGGTAGGTGAAGCGGTCTTTGTGGTACATGTACTGGGTCATCGACAGGAGGCGGGAGCATGCCCTGCCTTGGTTCCAGGGGTGGCATGAGTCGCCTTCGACTTTCACTACTTTCCCGTCCTTGACGTACAGTTTGGCTCCGCAGCCTCCGTGGCATCCGGGTCCGGGCGACCATACTGTTGATGTTACAATCTTGTCGTATCGGATGTTTTCCATATGTTTGACCTTTCCTTTCTTGCGTTTACACATCTGTCTCTGTTGTAGCAGACATGGGCATTTTTGTCAAGCGATTATGGGACTAACTGTGTGCATGGCGACGCTTAAGTTCAGTGTAAAGTTCCCGCGGCTCGAATCAGGTACTGCAATTTTCGTTTCTACGCTCATAGCCGCATCCATGCGCCTAATGAGCGCGCTCCACCGTCCATGGTTTCGCTGACGAAACTCTAATTGCAGCACCTGATCCGAGCCACTACTCTCAAGAAATTCCGACACAAATTGTTCCTGATGCAAAAAATGCATCAGGGTCAGATCAATATAGAACTTCCATATTCCGCTTTAATGGTTTATACTTAATTAAAGTTTTTGAAAGGAATGGTTAGATTATGGATGTAACTCATAAGCTGGTTTCTTTTATCAGATCACTTAGTTATGACTCGCTTCCGGAGGAGGTCGTTTCGCTTATTAAGCAGAATTTTCTCGACTTCTGCGGCAATACTCTTGCAGGGACTGGCGATCAGTCGGTGAGCAAGACTATCGCGCTTTTTGAGGAATGGGGCGGAAAGCCCGAATGCTCTGTGTTTATGCGCGGTCTTAAGCTGCCGGCTGTTCATGCGGTGCTTTTAAACGCGACCATGAGCTTTGCTGTGGATTTCGATGACACTCACATGCGCGGCGGCCATATCGGGGTCACGGTTTTCCCGCCGGGGCTTGCTGTCTCGGAGATGAAGGGCGGCGTTTCCGGGCGTGATTTTATTACTGCTATCGTCGCTGGGACGGAGCTTATGTGCCGTCTTGGGACGCACAACGCCCTCCGCGTTCCCAGGCATATTTTCGGCGGTTGGGAGTATCACGCATTGCATGCCCCATTTTCAACTGTTGCCACTGCCGGCAAGCTGCTGTCGCTTGACCAGGAGACTTTTATGAACGCCATGGGTCTTGCTTACCAGCAGGCGTCGGGTACGGGGCTTGCGGCGCTTGAGCACGCCGATACGAAGACGCTTGGCACCGGGTTTGGTTGCAGGAACGGCTTAACGTCCATCTTCCTCGCTCAAAGGGGTCTGACGGGGGCGCATAATATCCTCGAGGGCGATTATGGCATGGGACGCATGTACCACAATGGCTGCGATGCGGAGGGCATGGTTTCGAAGCTCGGCGAGGACTTTGAGCTTCTCAACATGGGGTTCAAGCCGTTTGCCAGTTGCCGCCTGGGCCATCGTACGCTCGCCGCTGTCAGGGAGCTTATCTTTGCGCATGATATCAAGGCTGATGAGGTCGTGAGCGTCAAAATAAAGGGCAGCGAACGTGTCGTTGAGCAGCTTTATACTCCTGAAGAGACAACAAAAAAACCGGACAGCCGCAATGGCGCCGTGTTTAGCTTGCCGTGGGTCGTGTCTTCCTTGCTTTTGCGCCGCAAGGTCGGCGTAGGCGAGCTGTCGGAAGCGGCTCTGGCGGATAAGAGCGTGCGCGAGCTCGCAAGCAGGGTTTTCGCCGAGGTGGATAAAAATGCCGATCCCGCCGATCATGCTGCGCCGATGCCTGTTGTCATCAAGACAAAGCGCGGGGATTTTGAAACGAAGACGCAGCCTATCGCGCCCGGCGACAGGGGGAACCGTTTGTCTCAGGCGGAGCTTGAGGAGAAGTTTTATGACAATGCTTCTTTTTGTGTTGCGGACGTGTCAAAGGAGAGGCTTGCTTCTATCGTCAGGATGGCGAATAGCCTCGAGCAGGTCAGCGACATGCGCGAGGTTGTTGGTTTGTTGTCGTAATCGCAAGAATTCAGAATCCAGAATCCAGAATTCAGAATAATTGGACGAGGGGTACGCGGGCGAACACAGTTCGCCCCTACGGGATGCAGGACATGCGCGAGGTTAATCTAATATTGCTCCGGTTGCTACGTCTACCCAGAAGACCCTGCCGCCCGCTATTCCTGAGAAAGAATACGCGCCCAAGGGACCTGCGCTGTCCGGCAGGGACTCAGCTTCAGGCGGATAGTGCCCTACAAACACTGCATTCTGCCGTCCTCTCTCTTCCAGCATCCTTCTCGCGCCGCCCACTGTTATGGGGCTTGCCGCAATAAGATATACTATGGTTGTGAAAAGCAGCAAGGCGAAGACCATACTCACGTAATTTACGCGGGTCGGAAAATGCGCGATCAGCGCGGCTCCGGCCCCTTCGCCGTTTTCAGGTATCCCGGCTTTTTCCGCTCTCGCTTTTTCTTCGATATCTTGTTCAACGATTTTTCTTTCCATCAAGGCTATAACAGCCGCAGCGACAACTATCGAAATAATCTGCCAGGTCGCAAGCCGCTGATGCTGCCCTGCGCTTATCAGATTGTATGCTACCATAGCGCTGCCGGCAAGCAATATGACCGCGCAGACGCCGAGCGCCTTCGACTTTGCCTCGGGCCTGACTGCACGCCTTTTCCTGCGCCTGCCTACACCGAAATAAGCCACCAGGAATAGCGGCGGATATATTAAGATATAGAGGAACACTGTTGCGACCGCTCCTGCATACATCCTGTATTGTATTACATAGACCGCTAGCAGCGTGATAAGGTAGGCGCCGACCGCAAAATACAGGCGCGGGGTTAGGTATTCTTTGATATTTTCCATGTTTTCCGTTTCTTCTATTCCATTCCCAGGTCTTGCTTCAGGAACGCTACGGTCTCTTCTGCCGAGACTGTGTTTTTGAACACGCGGTTAAAACCCATTTTGATCAGGAATTTGCCCTCGATCTCCGGCCAGTTGGTAGCAAGGTCGGCAAGCGCCGCCACTGATCCGCCGGCATATAGGATGATATTGTCGAGCCCTGCTTCGATGCATTTGTCGCGCATCCCTTCGCAGTCGATTATTCCCATCCCGTAGTTGGAGGATATGAGTATCGCGTCTGCGTCGGTTTCTATCGCGGCGTTTATGAATTCCTCTTGCGGGACCACCGCGCCGAGATATGTGACCCTGAATCCGGCCGCCTTAAACGCTTCTGAGATGACCCACGCTCCGATCATGTGCGCGTCCTGGCCTATCGTGCCAACTACTACTGCTTTCCCGTTTTCGTTTTCCATTTGTTTGTTCTGTCCTTTCTCGCTTTAGTAACACTCGCTTACCCATAATGGGCAATTCACTTTGGCAGGCGGGATACGAACTGAAGGTCGTTTACCACCATGTCGAACGCCAGTGGGCGTTTTTCTTTTTTCTCCCTGCTCTTAAGCTTTTCCGCGTGATATTCTTTGACTTCATTTGGCAGGGGCAGGTCGCCCGTGTCCCAGTAGCGGACTGCGTTTTCCGCGTCGCGCATAAGGCGGACGTTGCCTTTGTTATATCTCCAGGGCGAAAGCATTGTCGATATCCAGCCTGCCTCCGCGCCTCTGCATAAGCCGACCGCTACATCGCCGTCGCCAGCTTCGAGAGTCCTGTCGATCATCGCACGGACTTCCTTTTCGATCATTTCGCATTCAAGGCGGTATTCCGCGTTGTCAGGCAGCCTCGCCGCGGCGGAAAGCAGGTCGATCTGCCGGGCTACTCTGACTGATGCTGCCATGCCTTCTTTTGTTGGAGTCGCAAATGCTTCGTCCTGGCATTTGAGCATTGTCATCGAACAGCCTGCGAGCATAGGTATCATCGTATTCCAGGCGATCATTGCCGACGCTTCCTCAAGCCGGGGCGGCCACGCTCCAAGGAACGGGAACGCGCCGGCGACGAAGTGAATGTCGTAGCCATATTTCTTTGAGTATTCCTGGCAAAGCTTCCTGCTGGTATGGATCGTCGCCACGTCTTGCACAAGATTCATGTTCAGGCCGTTTTCGAGATATATCTGGCGTATGCCCTGCTCCCCGCCCAGAAGAGACTGGACGGTCATGACAAACACTTTGAACCCGGCTGAGTCGTAGCCCGTCAGGTTGCTTGAGATGTGGGGGCTTTGCGGGACGCCGCGTTCGTGGTAGATCGCAGCAAGACGCGATTCGTATTGGTTTATCCTTATCTCGTCCGCAAGCGGTATGTCCTTGCAGTGGGACAGCACCTCGGTCAGCGAGCGGCAGTTGCACGCGTTCCAGCCGGAGGCAAGGGCTATCTCTGAGGCGAGGCGCCCGTCTTCGTCCGTCGAATTAAGCGTCATCGGGCACTGGATCGCCTTTTTAATCTCCCTTGCGCCTTTGACTCCGAAATTAACTATCGGCCATCCATTAAGGTATGTCTTGCCTTCCGCTTTGCTGCGTTCAATGCCGTCCTGTGCAAGCTCGAACTTGAGCTTGCGCGTGTAGGCGTCGGAGAAGATGTTCCAAAGGCCGTCAGGGGCTAGCGGGGAATTTTCCTCGACGAAGCCCATGCCGTTTACCATGTATTCAGTCAGCGCCTGGCCGAACTGGGGCTGGAGAAGCCTTGCGCCGCGCTCTTCCGCGTCAAGTATCCTGAGCGCGTAGTTTTTGCCGACTGTCAGTTCCTTCGCGGCTTCGATGCATTCATCGAGGTTTTCTATTTCTTTCCCTGTTTCCCACATGGGGAGGACTTCTTCGCGGCGGATGCGGAAGAATTCGTCGTCGGAGAGCCGTTTGTTGCTGATTGGTTTATTTTGGTACACAGTTCTCACCTTTTCCTTCTAGTCTGCCTGAATATCCATTCATTGTGCCATAATTGCGGCGCGATGACCACTGACCACTGACCACTGACTACTGACCACTGACTACTGACCACTGACCCCTGACCACTGACCACTGCTAGGGCAAAAACATCGGGATGATTTTTGTTACGTTTTCCAGCTCTTCTATTTTTTGAAGGGCTGCGAAAAGCAGATCGCGCTTTTCGTCGCCAAACCATTTAAGGCCAGAGAAAGCCACGCAGTCGTAGAAACGTTTGCGGTGTTCTTCCTCGGTCATGGGATAAGCCGGGGTTCCCGGCGGAATGTCGATGCCTCCCTTGAATTCCGTCCCGTTTTTCAGCTTGACAGCGATGTCGGACGAGTAGTGCCCTCGGACAAGCCCGGGGTCGTCTATTACTTCGACATGCTTCGCCAGGAAATCCCTTACCTCGGGCTTTTCTATTTCTCCCGCTTCAAACTGGACCAGCGTTATTTCCCTCTTAACAACCGCATTTGCGACGCAGTAACCTACGCTGAACTGGGCGTTGACTTTCGGGTTGTTGCCAAGCTCGAACTTCCCGACAAGCTTATATGAAAACGGCGGCAAGCGAATTTCGATCTTTTCGACGTCCTCAGCAGCAAAGGCGTGCTGAGCCATCATGTCCATAATTAGTTGAGTGCTTCCCTGGTTCAGGCCGCAGCACGGGTATTTTTTGAAATTGAGATTGCTGACGTGCCATTTTTTCCCGAGGTCATGCGCCACATAGCTGCGGTCCAGCTTCTCTTTTGCGTATAGGTGGAAGTAGCTGTAGACGCCTTCAAGGAAGTTGTGCGGGCCGTTGATCCCGATTTTTGCAAGACGCGCACACTCTATGCCCATCTGCGAAACCCATCCTTCAATGATCCTGACGGCGAGCGAGCCGTCCGCATTGCTCTGATAGCTACCGCCGCTGCGGTTATATGCCAGGGCAAGAGCATTTAGCGTCTGCTCTTCGTCCAGCTTCATCAGCTTGGATGCAGCGGCTGCTGATGAATATACTGCAAGTATGCCGGTCGGGTCAAACCCGTCGAAGTCCGTGTCCTTCAGGTTTAGGCGCAGCGCGATTTCTGTCCCGATCGCTATCGCTGTGATGAACTCTTTTCCGGTACACCCGCCGATGAGTTCAGCGGTCGCCAGCGCTGCCGGGATCACGGCGGCGCCGATATGTATGCCGGGACTTATGTGGTCGTCGATGTCATGTGCGCGTCCCATGACTGCGTTTGCGAATGCCGCCATCTGAGCCGGGACTTTTCCGCCATGCATAAGCACGGTGGCTTCTTCATTTCCCCCTAAGCTCCGGACATAACCTGCCACTTCTGCGCATCCTGCTGCATTTGTTGCTGCAATGGTCGCCCCAAACAGGGCTACGCACTGAAGCCTGACTGTCGAGATCGTTTCCTTGGGTAAGTCCTCGAATTTTGTTTCGCAGATGAATTTTGCCAGCGCTCTTTCCATTTTCATGTTGAAATCTCCCCCTCTATATATAATGCTTAATGCTTAATGCTTAATTATAACAATTCTAGTGTTTCGCGGGCGAACACAGTTCGCCCCTACGGCGACGTGGGATTCGGCGGTGCTTCTTAGGAAGCCGCGCCCTACGGGTCGTGAGACCTGCGGACGGTCGAGGGCGACCGTCCCTACAGATTTATTGACTTCAGGTGTTTTTTCATTATCCTCAGCGCTGCGTCCGGGTGTTCTACTGAAAGGAGGCCCATGGCATAGAGGAGGTATTCGACGTCCAAGAATGCTTTCGGCGAATTTGGCTTCAGGCTCCAGGGCTTTTGCTCCGAAAACAACGCGGCTTCAAGAACCGCCTCCGGTTTTGCCCCATACCTGAATATGCCGCCTGTACCTACTATGTTTTTTACTTCAAACAGGTTTTTGCCGTATTGCAGCGTTATCTCGCCCATTGCGGAAAACTCCGTTTTCAGCGTACCGGCGTGCCGCTCAACGGCTATGTTTACGGACGAGGTCGCAAGAGCGATGTCCATCATGCTTTCTGCGGCGTCCTGTGGAACGTGTTCGACGAAATCATGCAGGAGTTTAGTGTAAACGTCCGGGTCACAAGTATCGGTCGTACCGCCGAGCTTCATGGCAAGAGCACGAAGGTGTTCCGCGCCTACGAAATCAAATATCGTGCGGGCGTTGTAGCGGATGCCCAGGTCGCCCTCGACAGTGCGGCTTGCCCTGGTTTCAGGAAGACCCCGGACCACCGTTTGTTGCGAGAATGGCGTGATGTCGACAACGGAATGGATGTTCGTTGTCGCGCCGCCCACCTCGACGACAAGCAGACTGCCTATTCCCCGCTCGTCTTTTGTGCCGTCAGCGAGCAGCTCTGCTGCCGTAAGGGTCGCCTTTGGCGTAGGCATTATCGCCGTGTCGAAATAATCCTTTGCTTTATCCAGACCTTTTGCTTTTATTATATGTTCAATAAATATGTCTCTAATAAGGCTTTGTGCCGGCTCGATGTCTACCTCGGTGACGCCGGGCAGCACGTTTTTTGCCGAGTAGACCCTTTTTCCCGACTTCTCGATCATCTCGCAGACCTGCGTTTTAACGACCCTGTTCCCGCAGACCAGGACGGGGCATTCGATTTTCGACTTCGCCAGCATCCCGGCGTTGTGGAGAATGACGTTTTTGTTCCCGCCGTCAGTCCCGCCGCTGAGCATTATTATGTCACAGCGTTTTTCCTCAATTTCTTCAACGATTGTTTCGTCAATCTCATACCCGTAAGCGCCAACTACCTTAGCGCCAGCGCCCAAAGCCGCGCGCCTCGCAGCGCTCAGCGTAAGTTCGGGGACGAGCCCTATTGCCGCCATTTTTAGTCCGCCTGCGGCACTGCTGCTTGCATATCGCCTGCAAACATCACTTTCGCCGATCCCATGTGATTCCTTGAGCAAATCAAGTGCGTTATTCAGGCCAATCGTGATGTCTGTCTCTACCGTAGTTGGTGACTGCGAGCGTCCGACGACTGTTTCGCTGTTTAGGTCGACAGCCGTTATTTTAGTGTATGTGCTGCCAAAATCAACAAGCAAATGTACTTTCAATGTATCTGCTCCTCCATGTAACAATATACGCAAGGGGATTTTATCGCACAAACGCGCCGTATGCAATAGTTAATGTAATTATAGTTTCTTTGTCATAGAGCAATTTTATCCCTTCGCCGTAAATCTATTTTATGTCTCCAAGCCATTTCTTATTCAATTATAGCAAAAATATGATATATTATACTTGCTATTATTATGCATCTTTGCTATACTCAATTCTGTTATCAGTCCTGAAAACTATTATGAATATTATGTAATCCGAGGTGACACAATGGAGAGGTTTCGCATGGGCGGTTGGTCTGCCGGTGTTGGATGTCATGGTGGCTGCGGCTTGGAGTTTTATGTCAAAGACGGCAAGGTGGTTAAGGTCGAAGGCGACCCGGACCACCCCTGGTATCAAGGAAAGGCGTGTCCGCGAGCTCTGGCGATGACCCAGTATATCTACCATCCAGACCGTCTCCGCAAGCCGCTCAAGCGTGTGGGCGAACGCGGGGAAGGCAAGTGGCAGGAGATTACCTGGGACGAAGCTTTTGAGATTTGTGAGAGCCGCCTTGGAGATATCGCGAAAAAATGGGGCGCCGAGTCAATGATTTTTTCGCAGGGCACCGGCCGGGACTGCGGCGGGCCTCTTTCCTTTTTGGCCTATTCTTTTGGTAGCCCCAACTGGTGTATGTTGGGGCTTTCAGGTCATGCCTGCTTTACGCCGCAACTGTCGGCAGGTTTTTGCATCCAGGGAGATTTCACTTTTCCGGATGCCGCTCAGTTTTTCCCCGACCGTTTTGACAATCCCGAGTACAGGGATAATAAGTGCAACGTCGTCTGGGGCTGTTCAGTCGGGCGCGGCTGCGTAAATCACTACTGGTCGGACCACTGGTTTATCGAGCATATGCGGCGCGGTTCTAAAATCATCGTCATCGACCCGCGCGAGACTTGGATCGCGACCCGCGCTGACCTATTTTTACAGATACGCCCTGGCACTGACAATGCTTTGGCGCTCGCTATGATGAACGTAGTCTGTGAGGAAGGCCTTGTTGACCGCGAATTCATTAACAAGTGGTGTCATGGTTATGACGAGCTGGCGGAAAGGGTCAAGCAGTTTACGCCTGAGTGGGCTGCACCGATAACCTGGATCCCAGCGGAAAAAATCCGTGCCGCAGCGCGTATGTTTGCAGAAAACGGGCCGGCGGCAATTGAAATCGGCCGTCCTGTAGAGGGCGATCCCGAGGGCAACCAGGCAATCATGAACATTCACCGTCTGATCGCCATCACCGGTAATCTGGACGTTCCCGGCGGCGCCGTTATTTGCCGCCCGGCTTATGGCGTGACCACGTATCCGTATTCCACTGAAGAGGTGATCCAGCTCTATGGCGAGGAGCTTTTTAAGAAGCTCAGCGCAAAGCGCATCGGGGCAGACAGGTATCCGCTTGTTAAAAACTTCCGTTCCTGGGCTCAGGAGGACGTCATCATCGAGCAGATGGAGACTGGCGTACCTTACGAAATACACGGGGTTTGGATGCAGGGCTGCAACATACTGGCAAATCAGGCCCAGGACGTCAGGCGCCACTACGATGCTCTTATGAAGCTCGACTTCAACGTTGTTGTCGATCTTTTTATGACCCCCACGGCGCACATGGTCGCCGATCTTGTTTTGCCCGCAGCGAGCCTGCCTGAAAAGGATTCACTCTATTGCATAGGCGGCCCGCTGAACGTCATCCATAAAATCATAGATGTTCCGGACTGCAAATCCGACTGGGAGATAAACTTCACGCTTGCAAAGAGGCTCAACCCATCGGCAGTAAAATGGGGCAGCGTGCGTGAAATGCTTACCGACCGCATGAAGCCGTCGGGCTATACATTCGAAGAGATGATCGACAAGGTTTGGGATCTCGCTCCGGAGGGGCATCCCTGCGGGAGCAGGCCTTACCGCCGATATGAAAAGGGCGAGCTGCGTCCGGACAAGCAGCCGGGATTCCGTACGCCAACCGGCAAGGTGGAGCTCTTTTCGACGCGGTTTGAGGAATGGGGATATGACCCGCTGCCTTATTTCCGCGAGATCAGGCCGCAGAGCGAGGAGAAGACGCCGGAGATTTTTGCCGAGTATCCTCTTATGATGATGACAGGCCGGCGTTCCCCTGTGCTTTTCCATTCCGAGCACAGGCAGATCCCCTGGCTGCGCGAGTGCGATCCCGATCCACTTGTTGAGTTAAGCCCACAGACTGCGGAGGAAAAGGGCATCAAGGATGGCGATTGGGTGCTTATCGAGGGTACTATGGGCAGCTTTAAGCGTGTCGCGAAGGTAACGCCGATGATCCATCCGAAAACCATAATGGTGCCGCATGCTTGGTGGCTTCCTGAGGAGAAAGGCACGAACGATAATCCAAACCGTGTTTGGGACCTCAATTGCAATCAATTGATCCCTATGGGCTATAATGATTCTTCGGGATTTGGCGGCGGGCCGCTGTCGTATATGCTTTGCCGCGTCTCAAAGGCAGTTGAAAGTTGAAAATGGAAAGTGGCAATTCAATGGACAATTGACAATGGACAGTTGACAATTAGGGACGAAGACGCGGAAAATTCTGGATTCTGGATTCTGAATTCCGGATTCTGATAATAATGTAAAGGAACGAATGATATATGGCTCGTAATGGATTGCTTATTGAATATGAATACTGCACCGGCTGCCAGAGCTGCGTAGTGGCATGCAAGCAGGAGCATAATTACCCTGTCGGGATTTGCGGGGTCAAGCTGAACGAAATCTATACCCCGGGGAAGTCCGAGGACGACCGGATGCGGATCGATTTCCTGCCTTTTCCGACCAAGCATTGCGACCTCTGCGAAGAGCGCGTGGCGGCAGGAGGCAAGACTGCATGCGCGAAAGCCTGTCAAGCGGGCGCGATCTGGTTTGGCAGCTTGAGCGAACTCGCTGCTATCATGGAGGATAAGCCGCACGCTGCGTTGTTTACGCCAAAGTAAGTTTTTTGATAACGCAGTAATGCGAACAGATAAAAAACAATAATAAAATGAGAAAGGAACGAGAAAAAAATGAAAAAACGCAAAATCACGACATTTATCGCCCTTGCATTAGTACTGTCATTTGGAATTGCGCTGGTTGGTTGCGGAGGAGGTTCTTCCAATCAGACGCCTACCGGTGGCGCGACCGGCCTCGGAGAAACTGTCAATCCGAGCGAAAAGGAATACGAGTTCCTTGACCTCGGCAACCTGACCAGGGCGTGGGATCTTAATCCCGACGTTCTTGGCCGCTTTGAGTTTTCCTTTACAACGCATGAGCCGATGGATTCATTAAAAAACCGGTTCGTAAGAGAGTGGGCGGACGCGATTTACGTAGCGACCCGCGGCGGTGTCGAGATCGTCAACTACCCGAGCCAAACGCTGGTAACCGCCGGCGACGCGCTGGCCGCCACCCAACTGGGAACGGCTGATTTAGCTTGGCTGATCGGCTCAAATTTCCCGCAGCAGTTCCCCATCCTGTGCATGACAAACCTTGCCGTTCTGGGACTGGACGTACCGACTGCCGCAGCATCGATCATGTGGGACCTTCTCGGAGAGAGCGAAGCATTTTATAACGAAATATATAACGACCAGACCAGGATGCTTCTTATGTATTCCACAGGGGCGACCGGAATACACACGAACGTGCCCGTCCATTCTGTAAGTGACTTCAGAGGCCTGAAGCTGCGCGTGCTCCCGGGCACTCCGGTCGATTTGGTCACACTCTTTGGCGCGTCCCCGGTAGCGATGCCGCCTCCTGACATGTATGACGCCCTTCAAAGAGGCGTTATCGACGGATTTGCCATCGACTGGTCCGGCATAGCTTCTTTCGGCGTCCACGAAGTGACCCGCTACTTCAGCACTCATGGCTACTTCATGAACCCGATGATGATCATAATGAACCAGAACTCCTGGAACAGGCTGCCCGCCGAGTACCAGGAAGTTATCAACTACTATTCAAACAGAGAAACATCCCTCCAGCACTCATGGATATGGGAATTTGAGGTCTATGAGGCCTCGAGGGCGCATTCAACGCCTGACCAGCATATCACCTTCAGCGACGCGAACTGGGCGGAAGTGCTGGCTATTGCAGAAGCGTATAACTACGAGAAAATCTCCGGCATGAATATTCCGGGCTTTGACCCTGTCGCTTATCTCGACAGGATATACGAACTTGCTGAGCAGTACAGCGACTGGAGATACTACCAGCGTTATTGGTAATACTTAAGCATCTGAGACGGCAGGGGCGGGCTTACCGCCCCCTGCCGCCACGGTTGCGGGTTTGATTTGGAAAATATTATTTGCGCGGAGACCGGCTTTTCATATGATCCCGGTTCGGCGCCTAAAGGAGGAAGATAAAGTCTATGGATATGATGACGCTGTCGATTATCGCCCTGGTAATAATGATCATCCTGGTTTGTTCGGGCATGCAAGTGGGCATAGCAATGGCGCTCGTAGGATTTGCAGGGCTTGTCGTAGCGAGGGATTTTAATCAGGCCATAGGCATTTTGCGCATGATACCGGCTAATCTGGCAAGTACGTATGTCTTTACGGTCATTCCGCTCTTTATCCTGATGGGGCATGCAGCTTATAAAGCAGGAATCACCGACGGCTTGTTTGATGCCGCGAACAAGTGGCTCAGCCGTATGCCGGGCAATCTGGCTGCAGCATCGACTGTCACCTGCGCCACTTTCAGCGCGATCTGCGGCTCGCAGCTTGCAACAACAGCTACCGTCGGGACGATCGTACTTCCAAAAATGTTTCAGGCTGGTTATTCGAAAAGCCTTTCAGCCGGGGTCATCTCTGTAAGCGGCGGAATCGGGATGCTGATCCCACCCTCCACCGTTATGATCGTTTACTGCATTGCTACGGAAAACTCTATAGGGAGGGGGTTCGCCGCAGGTGTGTTTCCCGGCATACTGTTAGGGATCGTGATCCTTCTGCAAACCCAACTCGTGATCCTGTTTGACCGTACCGCGGCGCCAAGGGGTTTCAAGTGCTCCTGGATCGACCGCGTAAAGTCGCTGAGCGGGCTGTGGGCTATCGTACTGCTGTTCTTTGTTGTTCTAGTCGGCATGTTTTCCGGGTTTTATACCGTAAACGAAGCTGCCGCAGTAGGGGCGTTTACTTCAATTGTACTTATGGCCATAAAACGCCAGCTCAATTGGAAGAACTTAAAAGAAATTCTTAAGGACACCGCTTCGATAAGCGGGATGATATTTATTCTTATTATCGGCGGCACGATTTTCGGAAGCTTCCTGACCCTGACAAGGATGCCGATGCATCTTGCAAACTATATTTCCGGCCTGGAAGTCAACCGTTTTGTGATCCTGGCTTTGATGTATCTGATTTATGTCGTACTTGGCGCAATGATGGATGAGATGCCGATGATAATGATGACTGTGCCGATATTTTATCCTATCATACTAAATCTTGGATTTGACCCGATCTGGTTTGGAGTATTCATCATGCTCGTGTGCTGCACCGGCGTCATTTGCCCGCCTGTCGGCATAAACTGCTATGTTGTGGCGGGTTTGTTCAAGGATTTGCCACTATCTACGGTATACAGGGGCGCTGTGCCTTTCCTTGGCGCCATAACGGTTGTGACCATTATCCTTACGATTTTCCCGAGGATCGTGTTGTGGCTGCCGAATGTGCTTTATGGTTGACGGGAGGGTGAGCGTTGGATAGATTATATAAGATCATGAGCCGCGCAGCCGGATTCTTTGGCGGGCTGAGTTGTTTTGCCATTGTAGTTATGATGCTTCTGACCTGCGTCGATGTGTTCCTGCGCAAGTTCTTTAGCGCCCCGATCCTCGGCTCGTACGAGATCACTGAGTGCATTCTAATGATCTCTGTCTGGACAGGTATGGTTCTCGCGCAGCAGATGAAGATACATGTAAAGGTGACCTTTTTTATAAATTATCTGCCCTGGAAAATACGCTGCGTAACTCATGGGATACTTGAGCTGGCTTGTGCTGTGACATTGTTTTATATGGGTCGCGCCGCTGTTATGCAGGCTCTCTTTACATACCGGGGTGATTGGAGTACCGATGTCCTGCACATCCCGACCTATCCTCTATTCTGGGTAATGGCTGTTTCGCTGTTTTTCTGGATGCTGTTTCTGGTTTTGGATGCGATCGTCTATTGTACGGCGTCACTCAACAAGGAAAAAGCGGACGAGGTGCTCGACTGGTATACTTAAGTCAAAAGTGTAAAGTGTAAAGTGTAAAGTGTAGAGCTTGGACGTGAGTTACGTTTGGCTAGGGGCTAGGGACAGGGAAACGTTCGTAGGGGCGAACTGTGTTCGCCCGCGATATACACGCCTACGTAGGGGCGAACTGTGTTCGCCCGCGATATACACGCCTACGTAGGGGCGAACTGTGTTCGCCCGCGATATGGCACTACAAAAAGCAGCCTTTGGGGTTTCGTGAACCCCGGGCTGCTTTTTTTGGATATACCGTTTGTTATGACATGATTTTTTCGAAATCGGGGATGCCTTTGTAGCCCCTTGCTTCCAGCGTCTTTTTTGACAGGGGGCCTGTCCCGTGATAGTATTCCCAGTCCGTCTGGCAACTGGGGACGTAGTGGTTAAATGCGCCCATCTGCGAGGAATACGGGAGTTCGATACTATGCTTCTGGCGAAGCTCAAAGTACGCTTTCTGAGCCTCGATATAATACTCAAGCGGGGGCGGCTCCTGCCCGCCGAGGCGGGAACCTTTTTCGATGAACCAGAAGCGATGCCTGGGTAATACCCCGTTAGCCATCAGGAAGTCCCAGCCGCCTGCCAGGGATTTTACCGCTTCGCCTATATTCGTAAATCCGTATGGTTTTGCCATCTCGACGCCTAAGACGAAGTTGGGGTTAACCATATACTCGCCGAAAACTTCGACACCCTTTATCATTCTCCTGATCCACTCGTCATAACCTACAAACTTGTTTTTTCCGGGGCATATCCACTCAAATAGCTTCCTGTCCCAAACCTCCATGTTCGGCTCGACTGAAGTGACTATCCCTGTATCCTTAAGAAGCTGCCAGTTCTGGTCGGGTTGCGCGCCGATCTGAAGCGTCAGCGGCGGCGCCGCTCTAAGGCGCTCCTTCATTGCTCTCAGGCGGCTGGTAAAGAATACGAGTTCGTCTTGCCCTTCGTATGTGTCCCTGAGCGTGCCTCCTGAGCAAATAATATTCCTTCTGCATAACGGGTCGATGGATATGGCGGTATAGAGAACCTCGGCTATCTGCTCCGGTGTTTTTTTGACGACTGTCGATTCGCCGCCTTCCTGCTGGTCCTCGAGAGTTTCGTTGATGTTGCAGAACAGGCACTCGTCTTTTGTGTTCCACATTTCACAATGCATATTGAGTATAATAAATATGGATCCGTCACCCATTCCCTGACATATGGCTTCCATTGGCGTTCCGTCTTCC
>Ga0123356_10003898_pt1 | contig 15537 bp, 8 predicted proteins | sample TergutEmb28metaG_2_FD_92546 | JGI IMG/M metagenome (GOLD analysis project Ga0123356, IMG submission 92546) | Embiratermes neotenicus P3 segment gut microbial communities from Petit-Saut dam, French Guiana - Emb289 P3 | ecosystem: Host-associated > Arthropoda: Insects > Digestive system > Gut ... | reverse complement strand
GTTCGGCAAGACCGGTGTGTTGATCGGCATGGTCACCGATCCGGCCGGCAATATCATCGAGCTGATCCAGCAGCCCAAGCACTGAACCGGCAGCAGCCGTGGGCGGCGGCTCGGTGCACGCGCATCGCATTCCCTTAATGGAATGTGACGCGCGTCGCACTGTCCGCATACCGGGTTTCAGGGCCCTGGGACGTCTTACATGGGCGCGCGGTTAAGACATGCGATGAGCGACGCCGCACTCGGCTGCTCGCAGACCACCCGCGGGGGGCAGTACGCCCGCATCGCTCACGGCGGTCGTTCATGCGTTGATCTGTCAGTGGGGATCTGCAGCGCTGAGCCAGACGCTGGCTCCGCCCCCCGGCGCAGGCCCCCGAATGAGAACTGTCTGTCAGCGGGAACAAGGTTGCGTCTTGGTGGACGGGTGAACCGGGCACACCCTCTGTCGCGCGAGACAGGGAAACTACGGCCGTGGGCGTTCCGGGCACGGCAGATCAACTGACGCGACCGCGCGCCCGCGCATCGCATTCCCTCTATGGAATGTGACGCGCGTCGCGCTATCCGTATACCGGGTTTCAGTGCCCTGGGACGTCTTACATAGGCGCATGTGAGACATGCCGATGAGCGACACACTCGCCTGCTCGCAGGTCACCCGCGGGTCAGTACGCCCGTATCGCTCACGCTGGTCCTTCGTGTCAGTGGGGACCTGCAGCTGTATGCCCACGCTGAGCTAGGCGTTGCTTCCGCTCCCCGGTGCTGGCCCGCGAACGAGGACGCTGCGTTTGTCAGCGGGAACAGGCTGGCTTCGTAGGCGCTGGGCCAGACACACCCGGTGTCGCGCGAGGCGGTGAAGTTACGGCTGCGAGCGTTCCGGGCGTCGCAGATCAACGGATCTGGCGAACGGGTGTGTCGGTGTCTATAATACCCATGCTGATCGGTTCGCCTCCAACACGACCGATCAATAAAAACAATAACTTACGTTGATTTTCCCTCTTTTTCCAGGCCTGTGATCTTCGGTGTCTGGATGTGCCGGTGCTGCGGGGCTGCCCTGCAGTCACGTGGGGCGCTTGAAAATCCCTCGCGACGCAGGGTCGCACCCTTGATAAGGGCGCTTGCCGATCTCACTCAAGCGCGGACGAGATGGAAGAAGGCTCGTGACAGCGAGACAGAGACCAGAAGTGGACAAGACGCAAGCATCTCGCGGGCGGAGTCAGCCGGCCCTGGTGGGGCGCGTCGGCGCGCGCGGCACGTTCCTTTGTCGCGCGCCAGGGCCTGCCGCATACAGCATTCATGGGGGGGCGTGCCTGGCAATGCCTGCACCGGAGGCCCGTTGCGCATGAGAGCCGACACAAGCATCGCGAGCTTCCGTCGGCTGCGCAGGCAGCCGACGTGGAGCCTGCTGGCCGCAGGCAACGGGCCGATCGTGCTCGGGTTGCTCAAGTCCCATCTGCTGGATCGCGAGCGCAGCCTGCCTGCCTCGATACTCCACGAGCGCATCGGGCGCGACCTGGAGGAGTTGCGTGCGCAAGGCATCGACCTGCCGCAGAGCGCCCAGGCCTATGTTGCGCAGTGGCTTGCCAGCGGCTACCTCGAGCGGCGCTTTCCCGCTGCAGCTACAGAAGAGGAGTACGAGCTGTCCGCGGCGGCCGCCATCGCGATCCGCTTCGCCGCGAGCCTGATCGAGCCGCGCCCCGCGGCCACCGAGAGCCGTCTGGCGGCTGTCATCCAGCAGCTGGCAAGGCTCGCCGAGGAGACGGACATCGATCCGCACTCGCGTGTCGCCACCTTGCTGGCGGAGCGCGACCGGATTGACCGAGAGATCGAAGGGGTTCGCTCGGGAAGGCTCAAGCCCCTCACTGACGCGCAGGCGCTGGAGCGTATTCGCGAGATCATCACCCTGGCGGATGCGCTGGTGGAGGACTTTCACAGCGTCCGCGAGCGCTTTGAGCAATTGAATCGTGATCTGCGCGAGCGAATCATGGACAGCGAAGGCAATCGCGGCGAGGTCCTCGCCGCCCTGTTCGCGGGTGTCGATCTGATCGGGCAGAGCGAGGCTGGGCGCACCTTTGCTGCGTTCTGGCGGCTGCTCACGGACCCGGAGCAGAACGCCACCCTGGAGCAGGCGCTCGACCAGGTGCTTGCACGGCAGTTCGCGAGCCGGCTCGAGCCGCACGAGCGGCGCTTCCTCCTCAAGCTGACGCGTGCCCTGCTCGAGCAAGGAGGCAGCGTGCACGAGGTGCTGCAGAGCTTCGCCCGCAGCCTCAAGCACTTCGTCCAGAGCCGCGAGTATCTCGAGCAGCGGCGGCTCGGCCAGATGCTGCGCGAGGCGCAGAGCGCAGCGCTCACACTGAAAGAGAACGTGAAAGCCACCGAGCGCCTGGCCTACACCTTGCAGTTGAGCAGCAGCCGCGTGCGCTCGCTGTCACAATGGAGGCTCTACGATCCGCAGCTTGGCACGCTGGGGCGCGGCATGCAGACCGGCGCTGCCGCCTTGCTTGATCTCACGATGGTGGGCGAGCTGATCGCCCAGTCCGAGATCGATTTCAGCACGCTGCGCGCGAACGTTAGATGTGTGCTCGCGGAGCGCCCGCAAGCCTCCATCGGCGAGGTGTTGAGCCGCTTCCCTGCCACCCAGGGGCTCGGCAGCGTGGTGGGCTACATCGCCCTCGGCAGCAAGCACGGCCAGCGCGAGGAGCTCGGTCGCGAGACCGTGTCGTGGCTCGGGCAGGACGAGCAACCCCGCAGCGTGCGCATCCCCGTCATCTACTTCCTGCAGGAGCGCTCCCATGAGCTCGCCTGAGGCCGCGCATGATCCGCCGCCGCAGGGTGCGCCCGCGCTCTACATCGGCGATACCGGCGAGCTGGCCCTTCAGACGCGCCGGGTGCTGGTGCAGCTGCTCGCAGGGCCAGCGCTCGAGGCGCGCCGCCACTCGCAGCTGTGGCCGGTCCTGCTGCGCGATGAGACGTTGATCCGCAGCCGTCTCGCGGAGCTGTTTCTCGATCTGGTCCTCGACCGTGACATGCAGGTTGCTTTCACGCGGCAGGCGGAAGCAGCGGATCTGGAGGCCCCCGTCCTGCTGCGGCGCGCACCCCTTAGCTTCATCGACTCGGTGCTGCTGTTGTTCCTGCGGCAGCGGCTCTCCCAGGCGGACGTGCAGGCCGAGCGTGCGGTCATCTCGACGGATGAGATCGTGGACCATCTCACCACCTACGAGCGGGCCGCGAGCACCGACCGCGCCGGCTTTGTGAAGCGCGTGCACGCCTCGATCGACAAGATCAAGAAGCACAGCATCCTCACGAAGATCCGCGCCAGCGATGACCGCTTCGAGATCTCCCCCACCTTGAAGCTGCTGTTCTCCGTGGAGGAGGTCCAGGCCCTGACCCGGGTGTACCGCGACATGGCAGAGGGCGGTGTGCCGCAGGCGGCTGCGGGCGCCGACGGCGAGGAGGACCCCGAATGAACGCATCCGCGCTGCCGATGCTTGCGCAGGAGCAATTCCGCATGTGCCGCCTGCAGGTGTACAACTGGGGCACATTCTCCGGGTTGCACGACATCCCGATCTCGGAACGGGGCTTTCTGTTCGTGGGCCCTTCGGGCGCCGGCAAGTCCACGCTCCTGGATGCCTTCTCGGCCCTGCTCGTTCCCCCGCGCTGGATCGATTTCAACGCGGCGGCACGCGAGACCGAGCGTGCGGGCCGCGACCGCAACCTCGTGAGCTACGTTCGCGGCGCCTGGGCCGAGCAGAAGGATGGCGAGTCCGGCGAGATCGCGACCCGCTATCTGCGCCCCGGCACCACCTGGTCGGCGCTGGCGCTCACCTACAGCAACACCTCGCAGCGCTCCGTCGTGGTGCTGGTGCAGCTGTTCTGGCTGCGCGGCAACGCCGCGGCCAGCACCGACGTCAAGCGTCAGTACCTGATCTTCGAGCGCCCCTTCAACCTGCGCGAGCTGGCGGATTTCGAGCTCGATGTACGCAAGTTGAAGCAGAAGCTTCCCGAGGCGCTCGCGCCAGAGGGCTTCCGTGCCTACAGCGAGCGCTTCTGCCAGCTGCTCGGCATAGCGAACGAGACCGCGCTGCGGCTGCTGCACAAGACGCAGTCAGCCAAGAACCTGGGCGATCTCAACACGCTGCTGCGCGAGTTCATGCTCGAGAGCCCGGATACTTTCCAGGTCGCCGACCGACTGGTCAACGAGTTCGCCGAGCTCAATGCCGCTCACCTGTCAGTCGTCACGGCGCGCGAGCAAGTGGAAGTGCTCACGCCGGCGCGCGCCCAGCACGAGCGGCTCAACGCGCTCGCCGGGCAGCAGCGCGAGCTGCAAGAGCTGCAGATCGGCATGGATTCGTTCCGGGAAGGGCGTCGCCGCTCGCTGCTGGAGGAGCGCATCGAGACGCTCAGAGTGCGCCGCGAGGGGCTCCTGGGCCAGACGCGGCAGCGCCAGCAGATCCTGGCAAATCAAGCGGCCGCGCTGCGCGATCTCGAGCAGCAGCACCGCGCGATGGGCGGGGACATGATCGAGCGGTGGGAGGAGGAGCAGAAGGCGCAGGAGACGCGGCGCGAGGAGTGCGTGCGCAAGCTGGAGCTGACACGCAAGGCCTGCCGCAAGCTCCAGTGGCCGCTCCCCGATACGCCCGGCGGTTTCGCGGAGCTCCTCGACAAGGCTCGCCAGGAGATCGCGGGCTGGCAGCAGGACAGGGACACGGAGGAGCGGCGTTTCGCCCTGGATCGGCAGCGCACGGAGGCGCGCTCGAAGCTCGCTACCGCGAGCGCAGAGGTGGAGGCGCTGCGCCGGCAACCCTCGAATATCCCGGCCGAGATGCTCGATCTACGCAGCCGCATCGCGACCGCTCTTGACCTGCCGGAGTCGGCCTTGCCGTTTGCGGGCGAGCTGATCGAGGTGCCGGGGTGCGATGCCGAGTGGCGCGGCGCCATCGAGCGCGTCCTGCATGGTTTCGCCCTATCCTTGCTCGTGAGCGAGGATCACTATGCCGCCTTGGCCGGTCACCTCAACTCGGTGAATCTCGGCCGCCGTCTTGTCTACTACCGTTGTGGGAATGAGACCGGAGCGCCGCGCCAGGTGGGCCCAGCGTCACTGGTCAGCAAGCTCTCGATCAAGGATTGCGAGCAGCGTGGCTGGCTGCGAGCCGAGCTTGCACGGTGGTTCGACTACGCCTGTGTTGAATCGCTGCAGGAATTCCGGAGCATGGACCGGGCGCTGACACGTCAGGGCCAGATACGGCACGGCAGGTCCCGGCACGAGAAGGACGATCGGCACGCGGTGGACGACAAGCGCTTCTGGGTGCTCGGCTTCGACAACCGCGAGAAGCTGGCGCTCTTCGAGGAACAGGTGGGGCAGCTGCGACACACAGTCGAGCGCCTGGAGGCAGAGCTTGATGAGCTGCGCCAGCGGGACCAGGAGCGCGCCGTCCGCGCCATCCAGTGCCAGACCCTGGTGAACCTCACCTGGCAGGAGATCGACGTGGCACCGGTGCTGGATCGCATCGGGACCCTGGAGCGGGCCCTGCAGGAGGCGCGCGAGGGCAACAGTGCCTTGCGAGGCATGAGCCGGCGGATCGGGGAGTGCAAGGAGAGGCTGCGGGAAGCCGAGAATGAGCTGCGCAGCGTGGAGAGCGCTTTCGCCAGTACCGTGAGCGAGATCGCAGCGAACGAGGAGAAGCTGCTCGCACTGATGCAAGATCCCCAGATCGTTCCTTTGACCCCGCACCAGGCGCGCGGGCTCGAGGCGCGCTACGCCGCGACGCGTGCAAGCATCACGCTCGAGGGTCTTGACGAGCTGGCGCGCAAGGTGGAGCGCACCGTGGCGGAGGAGATCGGTGCGCTCGGCGAGGCAATTCACAAGCTCGAGAAGGCCGTCGAGAGCTGCTTCACCGAGTTCAAGCGCCGCTGGCTGCTGGACGCAGCGGACGCCGACAGCAGCATTGCCAGCGCGCAGGACTACCTGGCACGGCTGCAGCGGCTGGAAACAGACGGGCTGCCCGTGCACGAGCAGCGCTTCTTCGAGCTGCTGCGCAACCAGAGCCATCAGAACCTCGCCGCTCTCGCAACGCACCTGAATCAGGCGCGCAAGGCCATCCTCGAGCGCATGGCCCAGGTTAACGACAGCTTGCAGCAGGCGCCCTTCAATCCCGGCACCCACCTGCACATCGAGGTGAGTGACCGCCAGCTCGTCGAGGTGCGCGAGCTGCGGCAGGAGATCCAGCAGGCCTTGAGTCACGCCTGGTCAGACGAGAAGGACGAGGCGGAAGCGCGCTTCCTGGTGCTGCGCCGGCTCGTGGAGCGTCTGGGCAGCCAGGACCCGCAGGAGCGGCGCTGGCGCGAGGCGGCGCTCGATGTGCGATTTCACGTCGAGTTCATCGCTCGCGAGCTGGACGAGAGCGGGACTGAAGTCGAGGTGTACCGGAGCGGCGCCGGCAAGTCCGGCGGACAGCGGCAGAAGCTGGCGGCGACCTGTCTGGCCGCCGCCCTGCGCTACCAGCTGGGCAGCAATGAGCTGGGCGTGCCGGTCTATGCGCCGGTCATCCTCGATGAGGCCTTCGACAAGGCCGACAACGAGTTCACCGCGATGGCGATGAACATCTTCGTCAACTTCGGCTTCCAGATGGTCGTCGCGACCCCGCTCAAGTCCGTGATGACACTCGAGCCCTTCATCGGCGGCGCCTGCTTCGTTGAGATCAGCGAGCGGCGGCGCTCGGCGGTGCTGCTCATCGAGTATGACGTGGAGCGTCAGCGCCTGAAGCTGCCGGAGTCTGCGCGCGCAGAGCAAGCTGTGGCGATCTCCTGACGGCCAGGGGTCTGCTGCTCACGGCTCGAATCGGCCCTGTGTGGTTGCCGATGCGCAGTGCCAGCGATCTCATCGCCAGCGGCAATCCAGCGCGCTGGCGTGAGTCAAGTGGTGCGGGCGCTGCTCAAACGTGCAGCCGACTGGCGCCTTCAGTCCGAGCCCTCTCGCCGCCACGCGTAGTAGGTATCGAGCACCTTCAAGCGATCCTGGTTGGGTATGGGAGCCGGCCCCGGATTGACACCGATGCGCATCACGAGTGGACTGGCCTCGGTGAAGTTGGGCCATTGCGGCAGCCCTGGGCCGTTCGGGTCCCCGTTGGTCGCGAAGTTCACCCAGTAGCTCTGCATCTGATCCGAGATGGCCCGATCTTCCGGTGTCGGCTGAGGGCGTCCGCCGACGCCGAGATTGCCAAACACGTAGCCAACCTCCTGGCCGTGGCCCGAGCCGTTGGGGTTGGCTGCACTCGGCCGGTCGAAGTAATAGACATAGGCCTTGTGCTTGCCGAAGGAGGCCTCGAGACGCGCCCAGGTGTACTGGCCCCAGTCGAACGTGGTGTCGCTGCGCAACTGCGTGGCGGCCCGTGTGGCCTGCTCGCTGGTCGCATGCGGATAGACGGCGAGGATGAGGGCCGCCTCCTTGCCATAGCCCTGGCGCACCTCCGCTTCGAAGGCGGCCGGCTCGATCTTGCGGACGCCGAAGCCCGCCGCCTCGTCTGACACGTCGCCCACCAGGATGGGCGTGTCATTGAAGCGGCCCTTCTGCCACAGCTGGTACTGGTCGGCGGTGATCACGTAGCCATCGACAGGTGGCCAGAAGCGCGCGCCGCCGGTGCCGCGTTGCGCAGCCACCACCTTGTCGGCGGGCAGCATCCGCGCCTGGGCGAGGGTCGGGGCGCCGAGGCTCGCAAGCCACGCCTGACCGGCGCTCTCGGACATGCGCAGTGTCTGGATGCTGCCCCCCGCCCAGGCCGTATCCTGGGGCGGCATGAAGTTGGCACCGCTTTCCGAGATCACGCCGCGAAAGAGCCCCTTGGTCAGCGGGGAGGCAGCGAGCATGCTCACCGAGAAGCCGCCCGCCGAGTGCCCCAGCAGGGTCACCTTGGACGGATCACCGCCGAGCCTGGCGATATTCGCCTGGACCCACTTGAGCCCGGCTATCTGGTCGAGCAGGCCGTAGTTGCCGGAGCCGTGGCCACTCTCCCGAGTGAGCTCCGGGGTGGCGAGGAAACCCATGGCGCCGACCCGATAGGCGATGCTGACGAACACCACACCTTTGCTGGCGAAGTGGGCGCCGTCATAGAGTGGGGCGCTGGTCATCCCGCCTGTGAAACCTCCGCCGTAGATCCAGGCGATCACCGGGAGCTTGTCGTGTGGTGTCTTGGCTGGGGTCCACACGTCAAGGAACAGACAGTCTTCGCTCACCGAGACCCCCGGAGCCTGGCGACTGACTGTGGTGGCGTCCTGCATGCACGCCGGACCAAACGCGGTGGTCTGGCGCACGCCGGACCAGGGCTTCACCGGCTGGGGTGCCTTCCAGCGCAGGTTGCCCACGGGGGAGGCCGCGAACGGGATGCCCTTGAACTCCCCGAGACCGTCCACCACCGTTCCCGCGATCTTGCCGCCTGTGACATCCGCTTGCGCAATCTGCGCCAGCGCCGGCGCAGCCCAGGAAGCGAGCGCCATCACGGAAACTGCCCAGATGAATTTCATAGAGATTGTCCCCCTCTAGCGGCCTTGAGCGCGTCATTCGCAGGCGCACATGGAGCGGATACTCGCCCGGGAACGCTCGCATGGCGTGAGCCAACTGGGTCTGCCCTGCAGCACGAGCGTATAGATCTCCAGCCCCTCATCCGCAAGCCAGTGCATACGGCATGCTCACCCCGCGGCGATCGCGGGCACCGTGTCGCGCTACCGTGCTCCAATGCACATCGATGTTGTGATATCCAGGGCTGGCCTTCATGGATGCGATCGTCCACCAGCACGTCGGTCTGTGCGATCGTGGGCTCAAGCAGTACGGAGAGCCATCGACCTCGAGGGGCTTGGCCGCGGTCTGTTGCTGTGGCGCGCCCTGAGGTCGCAAACGCGTGATCGTAAGGTCCGCCCACAACACACGAAGGATGCACATCGCAGGCCGAAGGCAATGACGCTGCGCAGTGGTGTTGGTTCGGCACCGAATTGACCATCCCTTGCGATCCAGCAACGTGGGTCGCTCCCATGCCGCGCGATGGAGTGCCGTCACAAGCACACGGGGGACGCCGGTTGTCGTCCCCTGCAAGCATCTACGGCTGGCTTCAGCTGCCCGCCGAGGCCGACTGCTTGATGCAGGCGCTGACCAGGCGGCGCGAGAACATCTCGATCACGATCCGCGCGTCCGCCCAGGGGTCCTTAGCAACCGCAAGGGGCGGCAGGAGGTCATTGAATTGCTTGTATTTAACCGTGGCGAGCACGCGTCCGCCGGGATCGAGCACGTGTCCGGTGAGTGCTGCGCCGCCATCGCGGTACACCGTGTGAAAGGGATCAAGCGACGGGTCGTTGAGCTGCTGCTGCATCGTCGGATGCGTGGGAGCCGCGCGCTCGATGGTCACATCGAGCCCGAGGCTGCAGCCGTTGCCGGCAGACTTGAGCGATTGTGACACCGAATTCATGATCTGTGAGCGCAGCGCCGGTACTTCGTTGGCGCCATACGCGCGCTTGAAAGTTGCCTCGTAGCCGGCCGCGAAGGTCACAGCTGGAGGCGCAACCTCGCTTGCCAGCGTTGCAGGCGGTGGTGCTAGAGCTGCGAGGGTCAGGGCGGACGTCAGCAGCGAACGCAGTCTGCGCATGGCTGTACCCTATCTGGGAGGACACACACCGGGATTATAGTGTCCACGCCGCAGCTGGGCATACCCGGGTTGCGCTACCTGCCTTCGAGCTGGGACGCGAAGGTCGATGTAGCTTCACAACGCACGGTCGATGTACTTTGGGGCAGCGTATACGTGAAAGCAAGTGCCGCCGTGCGAGCCCGCCGTAGTGATGCATGCGCCGACTGAATCCCCCAAAAGGCACCGGGGATTTGCAGCGCAGCGCCTCGTGCGCCAGGAACCACAAGCGCAGTGGTGTTGGTCACTTGTGGTGATGACTTAAGGAGTGGCGCCGGTACTGCCGGCGACGACCAAGCTGCCGCTTGCGAGCACGTCGGCGGACGTAGGCAGATGTCGCCCGTCGGCCGCGCCTGATGCCTTTACTCAGTCGGCGGCGTCTGCGCAACCACTCCGGCGGGGTCCTTTGCTACATCGAAGTAGTGATTCTCGCCCTCGTCCTCGTACTGGCCGACGACGATGAGTCCGGCTCGCGCAAGCTCAAGCTGATATTGTGCCGCGCCAAGTGAGCGCGAAGCCTGGCAGGTCAGCACATCGTTCCATGTAGTCGCGGCGGCCGGAGAGGTAAACAGCAAGCGGCCGCCCGGCTTCAACGTGTCACTGATTCTCCTGACGAGCTCACACTGATCACGAGCTGACAGCAGGAACACCAATCCCCACGCGAGGACCGCATCAAATTGTCGGCCAAAAAATTGCGACTCCTGCACCGGTTCGCAGCGGATGGGTATATCAGGCCATCGCTGCCGGAACGCAGACACGAGTGATGGCGAGGCGTCGACACCGTAGACGGCAAGACCTGCATCGACCAGGACCTCGGTGATTGGCATACCGGAGCCGCAGCCAAGATCCAGCACGGTGGACCCCGGTGGCAGCCGCCGCGCCCACGCCCGCACCTGCGCGACACCGATTCGGGTCGACCGACAGGCCATGAACTCGGCTGCGACGCCTTCATACCCGTTTGAATGCTCGATCATGTGGTTCCCGCCCGTAGCGTGCGGTCGCGCGGCCGCAGCTGACCACTGCTCATGCGAGCTACGGTGATCCGAGAATGCCGCGAGATGTAGGCATTTAGAAGGCGACGCAAGACCCAGACATAGCTTCTTCAAAACCCATTAATCTGGCATCCGACTGCCAGAATATGGGGGGTATAATGGCATTAGAATGCCAGATCAGGAAGTCGCGTTCCTTGCCGCCAGCAATCCGTGGTGGGTGACCCCGATGGCGATCGAGGCCGATCCGCACATCCGCAGCCTGCGCGCGGGGCCATTTGTCTGGCAGCCTCCGGTGATGGACGACATTCCGCTGCGTCCCGGGAGCGTTCACACCTTGCGCGGGCCCAGACAGGTTGGGAAGACGACCACCGTCAAGAAGCTGATCGAACGGCTTCTTCAAGCAGGTGAGAAGCGGGTCCTCTACTATTCATTCGATCTCGAGACCGACAACTCCGCGATACCGCGCATCATTCAGCAGGCTAAAGCCGCTGCGGATCTCGGTCCAGGTGCGTGGTACTTGTTTCTGGATGAGGTCACTGCGATTCCTGAGTGGCAAAGGGGAGTCAAGTTTGCTTGGGATCAAGGGTTGATCCGGGATGACCTGGTGCTGTGTACAGGTTCCTCCGCCAGGCGCATGGGTACGGAGCAGCTCCCCGGGCGCCGTGGTGTGGGACGTGACTTCCTCCAGCTCCCGATCTCATTCCGCGATTTCTGCAGCGTCGTTCGGTCTATAGACCTTCCACAGACGACCACGCCCGTTAACGCATGGACGTCGCCGGAAGGAGTCGCCGCTGCAAAGCGTCTCAATTTGCAGCTCGCTGAGCTAAACGCAGCTCTGGATGTCTACATGCGCGTCGGGGGCTTTCCGGCGGCTCTTCGCGACTATGCGAGCACAGGGACCGTTTCCTACACGACAGTCGGGGCTGTGTGGGCCATGATTGCCAACGAGGTACGTCATGCCCGTTTGGACTCGACTGCCGCACTGAAGCTTATCGAGCGTGTCGGCCGTTCTCTGGGCAGCCCGCTTTCGTGGACCGCTGCCGCACAATCAATGGGGGTCTCCAGCCACCATACTGCCCAGGCCTACGTGCAAGCGCTCGCTGAGTCCTTCGCTTTGCTGGTGATCCACTACTGGGACTTGTCGGGCAGTTTCGAGCCGCGCAGGCAGCGCAAGATATACTTCCTCGATCCCCTGTTTGCCGATGTGCATCTGGCCGCTGTCTCAGGGGGCAGAGCGGCATCTGTCGATGGCATGATCGAGGGGCTCGTCGCCTCCGCGCTGTTTCGCTCGGCCAGTGAGCATCTGACACAAGCCGACCCAACCATCGGCTCAATTGGCTACTGGCGCTCGAGCAACGATCGCGAGATCGATTTTGTTGTAGATGATCCAAGCGCACCCGGCGGCGGACACCGCTTCCCCGTGGAGGTGAAGGGGGATGCGGCAACCGGGATCCGTGCGGCAGTGTCATCGATCAAGCGTACCTTCAAGCGCGGTATCGTGGTGACACGCACGCTACTGGACTTGAGGGACGACGTTCTCATCCTGCCGGCGGCAGTCTTTCTCTGCGGGCTTCCGGAGCGGACCCAGCGCCGCCTGGGCATGCTGTGAGGCAAGACGACGCTTGCGCCGAGGCGATATGTCGGCCCAGAGTCTCTGACGGCGACACTCGTCCGCGAAAGCTTGCCGCCCGTCAGGCGCGCAAGGTGATCAGCGGAGGCTGGGTGACGACGGAGCGTGTGGCGATCCAGCCGCTGGCGGCGACGACCAGGGCGCCGCTCATGATGCCGATCAGCCACACCCACGGGTCGAAGGTGTACGACAGGTCGAGGACCCTCGTCGTCACGAAGTAGGCGGCGACGGAGGCCCCGGCGGAGGCGAGCAGGCCGCAGAGCACGCCGAGGGTCGCGAACTCGGCGATCACGCCCTTGAGCACGGTGGCCCGGCTGGCTCCGAGTGTGCGCAGCATGGCGCTCTCGTAGCGCCGCTCGTCGCGGCTCGACTGCACCGCGGCGAGCAGCACGGTGAGGCCGGCGAAGAGGGTGAAGAGAAACACGCTCTGGACCGCCAGCACGGCCTTGTCCAGGACCGAGCGCACCTGGGCGAGGAGGTCATCGATATCGAAGATCGACACACTCGGGAACTGGCGTGCGAGCTGCGCGAGGGAGCGGGAGCCGCCGGGCTTGAAGTAGGCGCTGGTGAGGTAGGTGCCCGCGGTGTCATCGAGCAGTCCCGGCGGGAACACGATGAAGAAGTTCGGTTCGAAGCTGTCCCACTTGACCTTGCGCACGCTCGCCACGCGCACATCGAAGCTCTCTCCGGCTATATCGAAGGCCAGGTGATCGCCCACCCGCAGGTGCAGCGACTCCTGGATTTCCGTGGCGAGCGATACGAGCGGCTTGCCGTAGTCTGCGGGGCGCCACCAGCTCCCGGCGATGATGCGATTGTCGCGTCCGAGCTCTGCGGACCAGGAGATGTTCTGCTCGCGCGTGGCGAAGTTCTCGCCGCCGTCGGTCGCGAAGTGCATGCTCTCCACCGCGCGGCCGTTCAGGCTCGTCAGCCTGCCGCGCAGCATCGGCAAGACCCGGGTCGTGCGGCCCCCGTGCTCGGTGAGGAAGCTCACGAAGCGCGCGCGCTCGGGTGGTGGGATGTTGATGAAGAAGTAGTTCGGCAGGTCCGATGGCAAGGTGCGCCGCCAGTCATCGTACAGGTCCCCGCGGACGATCCCGAGCAGGAGCAGGATCATGATCCCGGTGCCGAAGGCGACGATCTGCACCAGGCTCTCGGTCCTGCGGCGGCTCAGGTTCGCCATGCCGTAGCGCCAGGCGATACCCACTCGCCCGCGCAGCCTGGCGGTCACCTGCACCAGAAGCGCCCCGGCTAAGGCCAGGACGAGGATGTAGCCGATGAGACCGGCTGTGAAGCCGAGGAATAGTCTCACGTCACGCACGAGCCAGTAGATCAGGAACGCCACGACCGCAATCGCGGGCCCGAAAGCGAGCAGCACCAGGGGTGGCGGAGTGCCCACGTCACGGCGCAGGACGCGCAGCGCAGGAACGCGCGAGAGCTGCAGGAGCGAGGGCAGGGCGAACCCCGCCAGCACGGCGAGCGAGACGAGAAAGGCAATGCCAACCGGCGCGAGGCTCGCGGGCGGTAGATCTGTCCGGGCGAGCACACCGCGCAAGGTCTGCACCAGCCATTCCTGGGTAAGAAACCCGATGACCGACCCCACCACTGCCGCGACGACCGCGATCACGAGCAGTTGCAGGACCGTGGTGCACAGGATGAATGCGCGCGTCGCCCCGAGAGTCTTCAGCAGCGCGACGGCGTCGAGATGGCGATTCACGTAGCGCCGCGCGGACATGGCCACTGCAATCGCGCACAGCAGCACGCTGACGAGGCTCGCGAGGCTCAGGAAGCGGCCGGCGCGATCCACGGCGTTCTTGATCTGCGGGGTCGCATCCTGGATGTCGCGGATGCGCTCGCCGCGCGTCTTGTGCTCGGTGAGCCACGTCTTGAAGTCATCAATCCGGCTACGGTCGCCGGCAAACAGGGCGGCGTAGCTGACCCGGCTGCCGGGCTGGATCAGCTGGGTGCGCGGCAGATCGGCGGCGTTCATCAGGAGCGCCGGGGCGAGCTCAGCGAAGGTGCCGCCCTGATCCGGGCGTGAGATGAGGACGCGGCCCACACGCATGGTGGCCGCGCCGATCGCAAGCGGTGCGCCGAGCCGCCCGCCCAGGGCGGCCAGCAGTCTCGAGTCAGGCCACACCTCGCCCGGTCGCGGGATGTCAGCGGTGCTTACTCCAGTGACAAAGGGCTCGCTCGCCACGACCACCTTGCCGCGCAGCGGATAGCCCGCCGTCACCGCCTGCACATTCGTCAGCTGACTGCGCTCGCCAATGAAGACGACGGAAAGCAAGGACGTGCTGCGGGCCGACTGCAGACCGCGGCGTGCGGCTTCCTGCAGGGAGGGCTCGTCGATGGGGTGCGGGGAGCCCAGCCGCAGATCCGCAGCGAGCACCTCGTTGGCCTGCTGTGCGACGGCGATGCCGATGCGGCTCACCAGGAAGCCGACGCCGGTCAGCGCGCCCACTGCGACGATCAGCGCGAGCAGCAGGACGCCGAGCTCGCCGGAGCGCCATTCGCGCGCCAGCATTCTCAAGCCGAGGGACAGCGCCCGGGTGAAGGGCGCAGGCGTGCTGACGGCCCGGCTCATCCGATCACTCGCCCCGCTTCCATCTTCAGCTCGCGCTCGCAGCGCGAGGCGAGCGCGCGATCATGGGTCACCAGCACGAGCGTCGTGTGCAAGCTCGCGTTGAGCTCGAACAGCAGCTCCCCGACTCTTGCTCCCGTGGCCGCATCCAGGTTGCCCGTCGGCTCGTCCGCGAACAAGACGGCGGGCTTGACCACGAAGGCGCGAGCCAGAGCCACGCGCTGCTGCTCCCCGCCGGAGAGCTGGCGCGGATAGTGCCCGGTGCGGCCCTTGAGGCCCACGCTCTGCAGCGCCTCGAACGCCGCGCCGCGCGCATCGGCCCGGCCGGCCAGCTCCAGGGGGAGCATCACGTTCTCCAGCGCCGTCAGGGACGGAATCAGATGAAACGCTTGAAAGACGAATCCTACACGTTGCGCGCGTAGCCGCGCGCGGCCATCCTCATCGAGCTGCGTGAGGTCGGTACCCTCCAGCAGGACCCGCCCGCTCGTGGGCAGATCAAGCCCTGCGAGCAGGGCGAGCAGGGTGGATTTGCCGGCGCCGGAGGTGCCGACGATGGCAACGGATTCTCCCGGGAAGATGTCCAGCGAGACGTCGTGCACAATAGCCAGCGGCCCCTCGGGGCTTGCGACGTGCTTGCAGAGGTCTTCTGCCTTGAGAACGCTTTCACTGACCACAGGC
>Ga0123356_10003897_pt1 | contig 15540 bp, 9 predicted proteins | sample TergutEmb28metaG_2_FD_92546 | JGI IMG/M metagenome (GOLD analysis project Ga0123356, IMG submission 92546) | Embiratermes neotenicus P3 segment gut microbial communities from Petit-Saut dam, French Guiana - Emb289 P3 | ecosystem: Host-associated > Arthropoda: Insects > Digestive system > Gut ... | reverse complement strand
GTTGTATGGGATGTTGACGGTTTTGATGTCGTCTACGCTTTTCAGCTTGCCCTCGCCCACGAAAATTTTCTGGCCCTTAATACGCATAACCGCTTCTCCGTTGCAAACGAAAACGTTTGTGTGTCCGGCGGATATGGAAACGTTCCCGTCTTTTGCTATGAAGATGACCGCGAGGTCGCAGCCGTCAATTATGGCGCCGGTGCCCACTTCGTCCTTGTCTGTTTCTATGCCGAAGACGGATACGAGCCGCTGTTCGAGCTTCCAAATAATTTCGGCGGTGTTTTTGCAGTTGTGCGGACCCACTATCGTTTCAAACACGCCGGTTACGAGCATAGTCAAAAGCGCGCCGGGGGTGCCGTGCCCGGTACAGTCGCAGGCGCAGAGAACCGCGCCCTCTTCAAATTTCTTGATCCAGTAAATATCGCCGCCCACAATGTTTCGCGGTTTCCATATAACGGAGTAGTCTGCAAAGACTTCCCTGAAAATCGCCTCGTCCGGCAACAGGTTCTTCTGAATTCTCCTCGCGTACCTGATGCTCGAAAGTATCTCTTCCCGCTCAGCCCTGGCCGAGTTCGTCGCGCTTTGGAGGGATCCCATCGTTTGGCGCAGCGGCACGAGAAGCCGGGCTATGAATATGTTGGAGAGGATGAGTATGACGGCGATAACAAGGATGCCGAGGAGAAAAATAACGGTCATGGGGGTATTGAAGTCTTTAATACTGTCTGTGTAAATGGCTACCGCGTACCACTCGAGTATGGGTATGGAAATGACCGCTACCTCGCCCGAAGGAGAGGGGATGGCCTGCACTTCGCCCGGTTTGAGGAGTTTAATTCTCATCAGGAGATTTGCGCCGAGGTCGCCGAGTTCCTCTGCAATATTTTTCTTGGCGTTGACAAGCTCGACATCCGAAGCGCCGGTGATCTCTCCGGCCGCGTTGAAGAAATAAAGGGCGGCCTTGCTGCGGTAATCTTTGTATACCGCGTTAACAAACGAAGACAGATTGACGCCGGTGCCGAGTATCCCTACTGGTTTACTGCGGTCACGGTTGAAAACCGGCGCGTTGATCCAAAGGTTGGTGATTTTCAGGTCGGGGTTGAAGTTGATGTTAAAATTGTACTTCTCCGTCTCGTTGAGCGTCATCAGGTACCAGTAATTTTCGGGCAGAGCGGGGTCGAGTTTGAACGGTTCCTGCTCGTCTATGTAGAACAGCCTGTCGGTGTCGTTGATCCAGAAAACAGATGTCCCTTCACCTAATCCTTCCCTGTAGGACCTTATTTCGTTTTTGGCCATCTTGATCGGCCTGGGGTCTGACGGATTTTCAAAATGTTCCTGAATGAACGGCGATATCGCCATTTTGAGGACGGCGGCAAGCTCCCTCTCAACGGACGCTTCAAGCTTTATGCGCTCCATTTGGAGCAGGCGCGTCAGATCGCTCTCCTTGTTTGCCCGTATGATCTGCCACATGGAGAAGTAAAAGGCGACGCTTCCGGCAATGAGTATTATCAAAAACAGGGAGATGGAGAAGAGGACGTACCGGTTGAACACCGGCGGAGCCCCGGAAGAGGGCGAGGACGCAACACCGACGCGGGTGATACCGCCGGTTTTTGGTATCTGTGTCATTGTAACAGTATCGCTGCTGTGAAAATCGCTCTTATTCACCCCGTATAAACCCTTTCCCGCACCTGCCGGTATGGTTGCCGACGCATTCTGACGATCTTTGCGCCCCATTCGGTACAGCACAACACCCAAAATCCGGCTTGCAGATTTTGGGTTAAATATACATAATGGGTGGACAATAGTACAATAATTACGTACTTTATTTACTCTTTGCTACCGGTTTTCGCAGACGCAGATCCTGTTTCTGCCGGATTTTTTTGCCTGATAGAGTGCTTTATCCGCCCCTGATACGAGCCCTTCCGGCGTTGTTTCGGTTATTGTGGGCAGTTCCGCGTTTGCGCCTATGCTTACGGTTATGCGTGTGGGCGTGCCGTCTGCGCATGGGATTATCAGGTTCTCGATGCTTGCGCGGATGTGTTCCGCTACCTCCGCAGCGCCTTTTGCATCGGTGCGGGGGAGGAGCATCGTGAACTCTTCGCCACCCCAGCGGGCCACTATATCAGATGTGCGTTTCAGCACCTTTTCGAAAACCTTGGCGACGGCCTGCATTGCAATGTCGCCCTGCGGGTGGCCGTAGGTGTCGTTGTACACCTTGAACCTGTCTATGTCTATGATGAGCAGGCTGAGCCATGAAGCTTCGCGTATGGCGCGTCCGCACTCTTTGTTCATCTGGCCGTTGAAATAGCGGCGGTTCGGCAGGCCGGTCAGTTCGTCGGTGGTGCTCAGGCGCCTGATTATGCGCATCTGCTCGACCATCTGCATGTGTGTATGGACGCGTGTTTCGACGATCAAACTGTGAAACGGTTTTGTGATGTAGTCTACGGCGCCGAGTTTCAACCCCTTGATTTCGTCGTCTATGCTGTCTTGCCCGGTGATGAAAATGACCGGGGTGTTTTTCGTCAGGTCTGTTTTTTTGAGTTGCGAGAGCACTTCGAAACCGTCCATGTCGGGCATCACGATATCAAGCAGGATAAGGTCAGGGTGGCTTTCCTGCGCCACCTTAAGCCCCGCCGCTCCGCTTTTGGCAATAAAGATAGTGTATTTATCGCCCAGAATGTGGTTGATTACGTCGATGTTTGATTTCTCGTCATCAATCACAAGAATACTGAGTTTTTCCTGTTCGCCGATACCCGGCAATTCATACTCGTTACCACCTGTGTTACTCATTTGTGCCTCCAATAAGTGTTGATATTTTTTATTTATGATTCCAGTTCCTTCTCGATATCATCCAGCGTTTTGAGCGCCAGGTCGAAATCGTAATTTTCAATCTCTTCAATCAGTCTTTGAGACAGCGGCAATGCTTTCAGCCCGTCCATCATTTTCAGGCAGGCCAAGTTGCTTTTTTTCAAGAGCGGCCTTATTTGGGCTGTCAGTTCCAGCATGGACTTTGTGTCTATGTTTTGGACAATGGTTATTTTCTTCTCCGGCTCGGCGGCCCTTACGGCTGCAGCCAGTTCTTCGCACGATTTTTTAATCTCCGCTTCTAACTGCGGCATCAGCTCCATGGCGAGTTCGGTGTCGTTCCGCTTCAGCGCCTGCTCTACGGCGTAGACGATGTTTTGCAGTTCGCCCTGGTCTACGAGCCCCGCAACGCCCTTGAGCGTGTGGGCGAGCATGAACGCCTGCTTGGTATTTTTGGATTTTATAGCTTCCCGAATTTCCGTGTCTTTTTGACGATGGTCCTTCAAGAAAGTTGTAATCAGGCGCGCCCGCAGTTTTTCGTCCATGCTTTCTATGGTGTGCGAATCCGAATATGCCTGCAACGGGTCGTCGTCCGGTTCCGCCTCGGTGCGTTCCGCTGGGTTTATGTATCTGAGCAGGCAGTTCCAAAGCTCCTGCGATGAGAACGGTTTGGACAGATAGCCGCTCATGCCGTGCTCAAGATATGTTTTACGGTCGTCGCTCATGATATTTGCCGTCAGCGCCACTATGGGGGTTTTATTGTCTGTCTGGCGGAGTTGTGTTACCGCTTCAAGGCCGTCCATCACCGGCATGTGGATGTCCATGAATATCAGGTCAAACGGTTTTTTATCAGAGTCGGCCATGCGTTTTTCAACTGCTTCCAGCCCGATTTTCCCGTTTTCGGCCAGTACGGCGCTTATCCCAACACGTTTCAGGTGTTCTGTTATGACCATCCGATTCATCTCGTTGTCTTCGCAGACGAGGATTTCTGTTTCTTTAAACCACGGTTTTTTTGTTGCCACCGTTGTGTCTTCGCCTGCTGCCGCCTCATTTGCAATGTCGCCGGTCGAGAATGTAAGGCTGAAACTGAACTTTGTGCCGATCCCGGGGGCGCTCTCGACACTTATTTTGCCGCCCATGTGCTCGATGAGTTTTTTCGTAATTGTCAGCCCCAGGCCGGTTCCGCCGTATTTGCGCGTGGTGCCGGAGTCGGCCTGCACAAACGGGTTGAAGATCGTGGCAAGCTGCTCTTCGTTCATACCGATGCCGCTGTCTTTTACCTCGAAGAGTATCGTAACGCTGCTGTCGGTAGAGCCTGTAATGGCCGACATCAGCTTGACCGTTCCGCGGTTGGTGAATTTGACGGAGTTGGCGAGCAGGTTCAAGAGCGCCTGCCGCAGTTTGCCCGGGTCGCCGATGATTTTCTTGCCGATGGTCGGCTCCGCGTAGCAAAACAGCGTTATGTCTTTCGCTTCGGCCCGGTGGGCAACGATGTTCCGGCAGGCGTTGAAGACTTCGTGCAGGTCAAATGGGATATTCTCCATAATGATTTTGCCTGCCTCTACTTTCGATACGTCCAATACGTCGTTGATGATCTCTAACAGTCCCTCGGAGCTGGCTTTGATTTTCTCTAAATAATTTCTGGTTTTTGTCGGCACGTTCCTGTCGTCAAGCGCAAGTTCCGAAAACCCGATGATGCCGTTCATAGGCGTACGTATTTCGTGGCTCATATTGGCCAAAAATTCGCTTTTGGTTCTGGATGCCGCCTCTAACGACAGCATGGTTTCCCGCAGCGGTATGAGAAGGCCGGCTATGAAGATGTTGGAGATGACTAGGATGAGCGCGACAACCAATACCCCAAGGAAGAAGAATACGGTCAGGGCGGTCTTGAAGTCGTCTAAACTGTCTGCCCATAGGGCGACTGCGTACCACTCGAGCGCCGGGACGGCGATTATGGCTGCCTGGCCCTTAGTAACGGCAAAGGTCTTAACCTCGTCGGTGCCTAATTTTTTCGCTTTCGCCAAAAGGTCTACGCCGAGGCCGCTCAATATGTCGCCGATGTACTTTTTGGCGGGGATCAGTTCTACATTCCGCGCACCGGTAATCTCGCCGCCGTTGTTGAAAAAGTAGACATCTGCCCGCCCATGGTGCTCCAGATACACCCTGTTGACTAACGCGGTAAGGTCGATGCCCGTCCCGAGCATGCCTACGGCGGTCTGCGACTCGTTAAAAACAGGCGCGTTGATCCAAAGCATGGCCAAGTCGATCTCGGGGTTGTAGTTGATGTTGAAGTTGTAGCTCTCGGTGTTTTCTATAGTCAGCCGGTACCAGTAGTTCTCCGGCAGATCAGGGTTAACTACATAAGGCGTTCGTTCATCGAAGTAAAATATCATGTCGATAGAGCTCATCCAGAAAACCGGCCCGCTAAGGACGCTGCGGTAGGTTTCGATTCCCTTCTCGGCCTGCGCCCTGAGTTCGCTGTTGGTAGGTTCCTCAAAATAACTCCGAATCAGCGGCGACGCGGCCATCTTGAGAACTATGGCGATCTCCTTCTCAACAGACGCCTCAAGCCGCATGCGCTCAATTTCCAAAAGCTTAACCAGCTCGCTGCCTTTGCTGTTCCTGGTGATCTGGCGCATGGAAAACAGAAATGCCGTGCTCCCCAAAACGACTATTATCAAAAACAGCGTAACGGAGAATATAATATAACGGCGGAGCAGGGGAGGCTGAGCCTTTACTGAGTCCCCGATATTATTTTTCATGCCGATGCCTGCAAGCGCTTCTTTTATCATCACATCCCCTCTTTGTAAAGACAAGTTCTGTTTCGCCCCGCGTCTTTGGCGGCGTAGAGCGCTCTGTCTGCCCGAGACACAAATCCGGAAACGGGCATGTTAATGACCGGGCGTTCGAAACTTATGCCTATGCTTACCGTCGTGTTGGTCAATGTTCCGTCGGCGCATGGTATGGTCAGTTCTTCAACGCCGCTTCGTACGCGCTCCGCCACTTCCAACGCTCCTTTTATGTCGGTGTGCGGCAGCAGCATAATAAATTCTTCCCCGCCCCAGCGGGCCACGAAGTCTCCCGGGCGTCTCAGGGAATTTTTGAATACCATAGAAATCTCCTGCAGTAGTGTGTCGCCTTGCGGATGGCCGTAAGTGTCATTGTAGTTTTTGAAGTTGTCTACGTCAATTATGAACAGAGTAATTGATGCCGTTTCGCGGATTGAGCGGCCCCACTCTCTGATAAGCTGGTCGTTAAAATAGCGCCGGTTCGGCAAATCCGTCAGTTCGTCCATTATGCTCATGCGCTCTATAATGCGCATCTGTTCCACTAATTTCATTTGGGTGCGTACGCGCGCTTCCACGATAACATTGTGGAACGGCTTTGTTATGTAGTCTACCGCGCCGAGGTTCAAGCCCAGTGTTTCGTGCTCTTTGCCGTCTTGCCCCGTAACGAATATGACAGGGATATTGCTTGTTATCTCCGATTTCTTGAGCTGGGCGAGCGTATCGAAGCCGTCCATGCTGGGCATGATGATGTCGAGCAGAATGAGATCCGGCAGATTGTCGCGGGCGATTTTGACCGCGCTCTCTCCGCTCTTCGCTATGAAGAGCTTGTACTTGTCTTTCAGAATGTGGCTAAGCACGTCGATGTTGGACGCTTCGTCGTCCACAACGAGTATGCAGAAGCGTTTCTGCTCTACGGCATCAATCATAATTTTATCCCCCCAATCCCTGTTTTATACTGTCCAGCGTTTGAAGCGCCAGGTCAAAATCATAATTTTCAACCTGCTCGACCAATATCTTGAAGGCCGGCATGGTTCTCAGTGTGTCAACCATTCCCAAACAGTCGGTATCTCCGTTTGCCAGCATCGGCCGGAGTTTTTCAATCAGTTCCAGCGCATGGTCCTTGTCCATGGATTGGGCGGATGGCGGCGCGATGTATATTTCTTCCGCCGCCGACTCGATCTCACCCTTGAACGCGGCGAGTTCGCAGAGCGTTTTTTTCAGTTCAGCCTCGAACGTAGGCATTGTTTTGCGCGCTTCGTCGATATCGTTTGTCGCCAGCGCCTGCTCCAGGTTGAAGGCTGCGCTTTGCAAGCCCGTTCGTCCGACAAGCCCTGCCACGCCCTTCATGGTGTGGGCGAGCCTGTGCGCCAGTTTGATGTCTCCGGAAGCTATCGCGCCCCTTATCTCGCCGTCTTTGTGGCGGTTGTGTTTCAGGAAGTTCGAGATAAGGCGCATTTTCAGTTTATGCTCATCGTTCATTTGAATTTCATTTCCCAAAGTTCTCTGTTGGTTTTGTAAGGTTTCACCGCGGGCTGTCGGTTTCAGATATTTTAGCAGGCAGTTCCTGAGTTCGCGTGCGGTAAACGGCTTCGGCAGATACTCGTTCATGCCGTGCTTCAAGTATGTTTCCCGGTCGGTGGTCATGATGTTCGCCGTCAGCGCTACCACTGGAATGGTGCTGCCCATTCCAGTCAGTTTTTGCACCGCCTCTATGCCGTCCATTACCGGCATGTGTATGTCCATGAATATCAGGTCAAAGAGTTTTTCATTCGCCTGCATGCGCGATGCCACCATGTCGACGCCGACTTTGCCGTTTTCGGCGACGATGGCTTTGATCCCCAGCCTCGCCAGGTGCTCGGTGATGACGATCTGGTTCATCTCGTTATCTTCGCAGATCAAAATCTCTCCGTCAAACATGTGCTTCTCAGCGGTTCCGTCCAATTCTTCGGCAGAATCGGTTACCGTGTTAGCGTCGCAGGTTGGGAAGGTAATATCGAAGCAGAACTTGCTTCCGAGCCCCACGGTACTTTCGACATGGAGCGTGCCGCCCATCAGCTCTACAAAATTCTTTGTAATAGTCAGCCCAAGCCCCGTTCCGCCGTACCTGCGCGTGGTGCTGTTGTCGGCCTGCGTAAACGGGTCGAACACCCTGGCGAGATGCTCCTCGCTCATCCCGATGCCGTTGTCTTTCACCTCGAAGTGTATGGTCACATTGTCGGCGCCGTCCGAAACGTTAATTATATTGGCCAGCAACTTCACCATCCCGTTGTTTGTGAATTTTACGGCGTTGGTCAGCAGGTTCAGCAATATCTGCCGCAGGCGCACGGGGTCGCCCAAAAGCTTTTTGTCGAGCGTAGGCTCCGAGTAGCAGAAGAGGGTAATGCCCTTGGCCGCGGCCCGGGGTGTAACGATGTTTTGGCAGACCCTAAACACGTCGTGCAGGTCGAACGGGATGCTCTCAAGCACGATCTTGCCGGCCTCGATCTTGGAAATATCAAGAATATCGTTGATGATCCCGAGCAGCCCCTCGGAACTGACCTTGATCTTGTCTAAATAGTCCCTCACCTTGAGCGGGATGTCTGAGATGTCGAGCGCGAGCTCGGAGAAGCCGATAATGCTGTTCATGGGCGTGCGGATTTCGTGGCTCATGTTTGCCAAAAACGAAGACTTGATCCGCGAGGCCTGCTCGGCCATACGCGCGGTGTCGCTCAGCTCTTCGGCGTGTAGCTTCTGCGCCGTTTCGTCCATATAGGCGTTGAACATCACCAAAGAACCGTCCGTCCAGCGGATAATAGAGGAACGGCAGGCATACCACATTGTTTTATCGTCTATTGTGAGCGGCCGCTCCCACTCGGAGAGAGGGAAATCATCCCGTATCCGGAGCAGGTCCGAAAGCGGACAGAAAGAGCAGGGCTCGTCTTGGTTCTCGTTGAATATCTTGTAGCATTTTTGGCCGATGCACGCGCTACGCTCCACGCCCAAAAGCGTCGCGAAGTGGTTGTTCACGAATATTATGTTGTGGTCGAGGCCGGTAACGAATGCTACTACCTCTACGTGGTCGAGGATGGTGAGCGACGAATTCAGCTCTGAGATCTTGTCTACCATGTCGCCTATGTGGTTGGAGAGCTGGCCCAGCTCGTCCTTGTAGTTCAGCCGGATCGGGTAGCTGAGGTTGCCCTTTCCGATTACGGTAATGGACTTGTTGATCCTCCCGATAGGCGACGTTATCAGGTACGAGATGAGTATGTCGCGCGAGAGGGAGAAGATCAGTATGAAGACGGCGAGGATGGCGGTAATGATGGACGTCATCTGCGCCCGCTCGTTGACGGCGTCGGTTTGGTGGTCTATGAGCATCTCGGTTGAGATTCGGTTGGTCCCCAGCTGGTTCACAAGCTGATCCCCCAAAGGACCGCACTTGGCCGACATCTCCGCCGCCTTTTTGGGGTTCGGCGTTATAACCATGGCCTCGTATATGCCCCTGACGTACCCCATATATTCGGCGAGCTTCCTGCGCACCTCGTCTACGTTGGCTAACTGGACGACCCGCTCGACCTGCGGCAGGGAACGGTCGTTCAGCAGGTTTGCCTCCCAGTCGTCAAGAATCTTCAGCAGTGCGTCGTTTGCGTTGTTGCAGAGTACGAAATGGCGCCGCGCGGCCTCGGCGTTGCCCGCGCTCGCGCTCATGGACACGTTGCTCTTGCTGATGTTAGACAGCTCGACGGTGGCGTAGGAGGATAGCAGCAGGCGCTTGTTCGGCCCGTCGGTAATGCGCATATAGTCGGTAGAAAGGCCGTGTATGGAAACGAGGGCATAGGCGACCACGCAGGCCACGAGCAACATGAACACGCTGAAAACCAGGAGGAACTTGTTCCGTATCTTGACGTTTTTGAACCAGGTTATCATTAATGTGCTGCCTTGACTTTTTGAAAAATCATGGACGGTAAGCGCTGCGCCGGCGCTATCCCAGCATAAAATCCATATTATAATATATATTATGGTATGGGTTTGCACATTTTTCATTTTTTTTTTGATTGTGGCTTCCCCCTGAATCGCCGCGGATGCCCCCGTTGCCAGCGGCGGATATTATTTTATGTTGATTGACTTGCCGCTTGAACAGGGGATTTTTTATGTCCGAAGATAAAACAGACGCTCCCATAGGCCTTGTCGCCGGGAACCGCAGCCTTCCGTTCCGTTTCGCCGCCTGGGCCGGGCGCAGCGGACGCTCGCTGTTCATCGTCGGCATAAGGGGAGAGGCCGACGCCCGGCTGGCCGAGACGGTTGGCGCGGGGCATTACCGCGAATTTTACGCTACAGACCTGTCAGGGATGATGCGCTACTTCATAAGGAACGGCGTGAAAGAGGTCGTGATGATAGGCGGAATCGCCCGCGCCAAAATCCGCCCCAGCCTCGACCTCGTAAAGGTCGCTCTACGCCTGTTATTCATGAAAAATAAGCATAAAGGGCTCTTTACGATAGTGCTGTCGATGTTCGACAAAAAAGGATTGAAGTTCAGGCCGATACAGGAATTTATGCCGGAACTTCTGATCGGGGCAGGGGCGCTGGGCAAGATAAAGCCGTCCGAGGAGGATATCGCCGCATTCGATAAGAATTTGGGGACGATTTTGGACTACATACGGACGGGCGAAGGCCAGGCAGTTATCATCCACAATGGCGAGATTTTAGCATACGAAAATATAAAAGGAACCGACGACTTAGCCAAGCGAGCCACAGAGAAACGGTGTATGATGGGGGCGGAGAGCGGCGGCTTCATGGCCAAGATAATGGAGCCGGGCCAGGACGGCCGCGCGGACCTGCCGGTGGTAGGGACGGGGACGGTGGAAACGCTGGCCAAGTACGGGATAAGCGGGGTCTTCGTCGAGGCCGGACGGACGATCGCCGACGATGTGGGGGAAACGGCGGAACTGGCGGACAGGCTGGGGGTGTTTGTTTACGGGGTAACGCTGTCGGCGGAGTTGTAGGGGAGGAAGGATTCGCGGAACAGGGATTTAATGATTAGCTTTTCATTCTACCTTCTCCCACCACCGCGTAAACGTTTGAGTTGTATCATTCAAAAAAATGATTTCGCCTATTTTCGGCGTTATAATTTGTCGCGGTTTTTCTAAATTTTCGTTGGCAGCGGTGATACGCTGCAGCGGTTCGGCCCATTTGTGGCTGCTTATGGTAAATCTGGAATGATGCGTTGGGAAGATGTATCTTGCCCGCAGGTCAATACCTGCTTGCAATGCCTCCTCGGGGAACATGTGAATGTGTTTCCACGAGGTATTATACTGCCCATTTTCCAAAAGAGCGAAATCTACTGAGCCGAACTGTTTGCCGATGTCTGTAAAATGTGTGTCGTAGCCTGTATCTTAAACCGATTACCTCCGTTTTTTGTTTTAAATAACTTTTGGCGACAATTTCTACAGGCAAAAAGCAGTATTTACAACTTCATCCGCGATATAACCAATTTTCTGAACTCTTTTACCGTGGTCGATTCCGGCTCCACCAGCAACGCTTTTTCGCAGTATTCCAGCGCGCCGGGGTAGTCGCGCATGTCGAAGTAGACGCCGGCCAGGGCGAATAGGGCGTCTATGTGGTGCGGATTGATTTCCAAGCACTTTTGCAGTGCTACGATTGCGGCGTGGTTGTCATCCAGCACGCGGTTTACAATCCCCAGGTGGTAGAATGCCCGGTTGTCGGTGGGGGAGCATTCGGCCGCCGCCTGAAAGTCTCTTAACGCTTCGCAGTAGTTTGACTGCGCGAAGTAGGCTTTTCCGCGGTGTATAAGTACTAGTGTTATGATGTAGGGCTGGACTTCCTGTTCCAATATTTTGCTGTATACCGATATCGCCAGCGGGAAATTTTTCTCGTTGTGCGCGTTCAGCGCGCTCAGCAGCAGGTGGTCTTTGTTGCCGGAGTCGGCTTCGTGGATACCGCCGTTCATACCGCCGTTCATACTGCCGTTTATGCCGCCGCTGCCTGTGCTGTTGCTGCTGTCGGCAGAATTGCCCGCGCCGCTGCTGATGCCGGCGCTTGCGTTATTCTCTTCTCCGCAGTCGGCACAGCGCACTATCGCCATGTCTTCCGGCATCTGAGGGTCCGCCACGGTAAGTCCCGGCTTGATCTCGTCCAACTGTGCGGTGAACGACTGCCGCCGCTTGTTCAGTTCGAAATGCAGTCGCCGCTGGTAGTCCCTTATTTCCTGGAAGATATCGTCGGAGAGCGACAGATTGGCGTTCAGCGCCGCCAGTTTTCGCCTTAAAGGCTCGTCTAACGGGGTGATGTAGTTGCTGTTTTTGTATATCAGTTCATGCTCGACCTCGGCCCACGCGTCCTGCAAAAACGTTCTGATCTGCACTTCGGCGATCTTCAAATCCAAATCGGGGAACTGCGCGCGGATATTCTCGGGGATCTCGAGTAAAAGGTGTATAGACTCGTATCCGAACTCTCTGAAAGTCCGTTCCGCCCCTTTGCGCTCTATCTCGTGTACCTTAAACGCGGCGCGCAGGCATTCCTCCACGTGTGTTACGTCCCCCAAAAACGGGCATACGACCCTTGTTCCCATGATGTCGTGAATAGGTATCGCCTCGCCCGTCTTCTTCTCGTCCGTTTTGCGCTTTAGTAGTTTGGAGTAGTACGAGGCGAAGGTCTTTACGCGGTATTTCATTGTAAAATGTACATCAATGCGGCTAAGCTCCGTTCGGAGCCGTGCCTGAAATGTTTCCAAAGCGGCCATGTAGGAGGGGAGCAGCGCAGAGTACTGCTCCCGGAGTTTTTGGCGGTCGGGGTAGAAGCTCGTGCTCATTTCGGCAGTATCACCCTCGTGTGTTCGAGTATTGTTGTGAAAAACTTGTTGGCGGACATAATCACTCCTTTGACACATATTAAAGAAAATTACGTATCCCTGCTAATATCAATACCTTATACAATACTATGATATCGCCGCCCGCATATTGTGCGATGATACCGGCAATTAGTGCGCCCCCAATATCAACCCAACATCAATTTCGTCAATTCCAAAGGCGCAACATACTGCCCGCCCTTGTAAACCCGCATGTTGCCGCCGGAAATCTCATCAATCAGCACAATGGAATTATCCGGCTTGACCCGCCCGAACTCAAACTTGATATCGTACAGATCAAGGCCCTTCTTCGATAACTCTTCCTTGACGACGGCCCCGATTTTCTTAGTCAGATCCCTGAGTATTCCGTACTCGTCCTTGGATAAAATCCCCAGCATGTCTAACGCGTCATCGCTGATGGGGGGGTCTTGCCGCACATCATCCTTAATAGTTACCTCAACAAAGGCGTCTAACGGGTCTCCATCCTTGATATATGCCCCGTACCTGCGCAAGAAACTCCCGACCGCCCTGTACCGGCATATAACCTCAAGCCCACGCCCGAATGCCGCCGCCGGCTTGACCGTCATTGCAGCGTTGTCGATGTCTGCGTCAATATAGTGCGTAGGGATGTTTTTGGCCCTCAAAACCTCAAAAAACATCTTCGTAAGCCGCAATCCGGCCCGCCCGGCCCCTTCAATCGTCAATCCCACACTATTGGATCCGGGGTCGAACACCCCGTTTTCCCCGGTGACATCGTCCTTGAACTTCAATAAGTAGTTACCGCCATCTATCTCGTAGACATCCTTGGTTTTGCCGGTGTAGATCAATTTCTCGGCCATAGGCCCCTCCGATTGGTATATAAATAATAAAGATAATACATTTGATAGGGGAAGGTCAATAGCAAGGGCAATATATTGCAGAAATCCCCAAATTTGCTGAATCCTGCCAGCCGGCGAGCACAGCACACGTGGTGATAATAGCGGGATGGGCATTTGAGGTTTTGTTGTTCACATACGCTCGCTACCCATCCCGCCTTGAAATGCGGGGCTCTAAAAAATCCCTCTCAAAAAGTTATACAGGTGCGGAGTCATCGCTCTTTGGTCATGTCCTGCACCGGGAATAGTGTGCCATATATTGTCAAATCCGCGTTGCGTGAGAGCGTCGCTGATGTTCCTCGGCATATTGCCAAGGGAAGTTACATCTGGATCCCCGCCAGTGTTTAATATCAGCCACGGCCTCGGAGCACCGGCCGCCCCCGCTCTGGAATCGCGGATATTATTAGCAGACGTAGAAATCGCAGGCGGGTCGCCCAATCCGACGAATCCAATCTTGTCGGGGTGTGCCATCCATATACGAATCGCCATGTTTCCGCCCATGGAGAACCCTGTTATGGCTACATTTTCTCTGCCGGGCGCCACCGGTAAATTCTCTAACACATACGGGTGGAGGTTGGTCGCCCATTCGTCAATGAAGAGAGTGTATACGTTTGCGGACTCCATGGTATTGCCCGCATCCACTTGAGCCTGAGTGGTAGGTGTCCACTGATTAGTGTGCACAATGATCATATCTTTAGCCTCCCCCGAAGCCGCGAGATTGCCAAGAATTGTGCGGGAACTCATATTGTTGGCAAATGCGCTGCCGGTTATGCCGTGTCCGAAATACATGACCGGAAACAGTCTGCCGTCATCGTGATTGGGCGGCAAAACTACAACTGCCGTCTGAGTTCCGCCGAACCTGCGTGATTCATAGGTGATAGTGCGGGTTGTCCCGTAACTGTTCATTGCCGTAACCGACGACGGAGGAGTATTATTGAGCGCCTGCCGGACAGCTTCCGTGCGTGCCTCGGGGGTGACGGGGGTACCCATTCCGGGAGTAGTGCTCAGGTTTATAATCTGCAGCCGATGCGTTCCGGCTACCGGCCTGAAATGAACCACGCGGGATTGATAGCCGGAAGTAACGGCGGCGGCCCTTGGTTCAACGGTTATTGTTATGTCGCCGCCGACATCTGCAGATTTCCTTAAATTCAAATTCCTTTCATCGCCCGTAAATGTCACGTTAATGTTAAAATTACCGCCGCTGTGCGAGAGGCGGAAAGTGTTTGTCTGCAACCTGTTAGCGCCCTGAACCTTAATCATATAAACACCTGCCGCCAAACGTTGACGTGATATGCCGGTTGTTCCGTAAGCGGCATCTGCCGTTGCGCTCATAATGCGCTTTCCATCTAACGAGTAGACGGAAATATTAGCCGTTCGATATGCAGGATTGCCCGGCAAATTCAGCGTGGCCGTACCGCGCACGTATCTAATTGCCGGAGTGTTTTGCGCATGTGAACCCAATTGCGTAACAGAGCTTGTTGGCGACATTGGGATTCTGAGGGTATCTACCGTGTTGGCTGTTGCGGTAATCGCATTAGCTACCGGCGTACCGTCTCTCTGCGCGGTAATCGTGGCCGTTGTGTTGGTTCTGACGGGTATGAGTGCATAGCCCTGCGCTATTGCACTGCCCGAAAAAGCCAGAACCATCGCCAGGCACAATAAACCGCTGTACCGCTTGATGCGAGCTGTTTTCGCTTCCATAAAATTACCCTCCTTGCGTTTAAGGTACATCATGATTGATAAACCCCTTTCATATATGCTGCCCGAATGATAAAAATTGCCACACGCCCGTGCTGCGTCGATCACTGACGTAGCGCATCTGACATCCGTTCACTCTAATTTTTCAAACCGCCACTTCACTTTACAGTCAGGCTGGGCGGTTGTCACACATCCATTTCCAGTATTCGCATGCTCTTGGTGCCATACTTTATTCCAGCCTTTTTTCAGGGCCAGATCAAAGCATGTGCCGTCATCGCCGCCGCCGCGTACTGTGAGGTCTCTGTCAAGATACCAGAATGCAGCATAACATATGTAGCCGTCCGGTTCCGTATAATCACCATAATCCACTAATTTTACAGACGAATCATCATACAATCTGAAATTACCGACTTGAACGTCGTTACTGTTGTAGCCAGCGATATGTGAAAATACGAGGTGTTTTGCGTTTTTGTCGCTGGGGTTGTGGTAATCTGCGAAAAATTCCCCTATATTTTTGAGAAGTTTAGCATCGAGCGCT
>Ga0123356_10003896_pt1 | contig 15542 bp, 7 predicted proteins | sample TergutEmb28metaG_2_FD_92546 | JGI IMG/M metagenome (GOLD analysis project Ga0123356, IMG submission 92546) | Embiratermes neotenicus P3 segment gut microbial communities from Petit-Saut dam, French Guiana - Emb289 P3 | ecosystem: Host-associated > Arthropoda: Insects > Digestive system > Gut ... | reverse complement strand
TGCAGTTGGTGCATTGTGTGTGGATTTTTAGGTAGTCGATTATTTGGCGGTGTTGACGATTGGGTAGTTCTTCTATTAGGCAATGGTCTACGTGGGTTTCTTGTATGTTGTTTGAGTGGCAGTTTGTGCAGGTGGTTTGTTTTGGTGGGGTTATTATGGTGTTGGGTGTTTTTGGTTTTTGTCTTGTTTGGCCTTTGTGTCCTTTTGGTCGTCCTGGGTATCGGTTGGTGTTTTTTGTTTTTGGTGGGGTTGTTGGTCTGGTTTTGTATAGTTGTCGTGATGGGGGTGTGTGGGGATTTTCGTATTTTTGGAGGGCTTGTGTGAGTCTTGTTATTTCTGTTTTTTGTTTTTGGTTTTCTTCTTTTAGTTGCCTGAGTTGTTGGCATGTTGTTTGGCAGTTCTTGCCGTTTGTGCTAGTTGTTGTTTGGCAGCTCATTGTGGTCGTTTGTTTTTATTGTAGGCAAACACATATAAAGCTATCTATAGATAGCTGTATGTTGTGGTTTATATGGGAAGAAAAGTTGAAGTTAACCAAAATGGTCTATGTTTGATTGATAGTGAAATAGAAGGCTTCTTAGAACGCACAGTAACGCCTATTGGCACTTCTGCTAAAGCAGACATACCCAAACGCTACCTAGGAAGAAGAGTCTACATAATAATAACCAAAGAGGAGGGAACACACAAAGAATAAAAAAACCTTCATTTACAAACAGCTAAACACATACCATTTCCCAATATGGGAAACCGTGGGAAACTTTTGGAAACTGTTTATTTTATAATAAAACGTTTCAAAAGCCGTCTATATGATGATAACATTTTGTTTGTAATGCATGTGAACAGGAAAACTATGTTGAGAATTGGGTAAGTGTGTTTATTTGCCCCCATTATAATGTGATGTATTTTTTGTTTTTGTTTCCCGCTTTTGTTTCCCCACATCTGGGTGGCCCACTTGGTAGTGGTGCTGGGTTTTGTTTTTTAAAAGTTTGGTGTGTAGCTGGTGTTATGGTTGTTATGTTGAATATTTTGCGGCGTATTTTTTATCCGATTTTTTCCCTTTTACTGACTTTGGAAACCCTTACACCAATCTGTAGTGAAAACCCGATATGTTTAATCTGATTAATACTGACTCAAAAGCAAATTGGATAAAGGCTCACAAGTCTTTTGTCTTAAATCGGATATAGATATATTGGTGTATTGTATTGTAATGTGAAATAGTGTTGCTGTTATGGTAATGATGATGTCTTTGTCGTTTACAGGAACTCAATTAGGTTTTTCCTTGAAAGGTTCGGGTACTGTAACTATAAATTGGGGGGGGGGTAACGGTTCTCAAACTGAAACCGTTGTCCTATCGCTTACTGTTTTTAAATCTTTAAAACATGCATACCAAAAGGGTACTTATACTATAACCATAACCATCCCTACAAATGGTATAGTTACTCATCTGAGTTGTTTTGACAATTCTTTAACGGCTTTAAATGTTAATAATAATTCTGCTCTTACAGAATTATTGTGTTATAATAACAAACTGACAAGTTTAAATGTGAATGGATTAAACAAATTGCAGACATTAAATTGCCGTAATAACAGTTTGAACGCGCAAGCATTGGACAATTTATTTAAAACCCTAAACTCTGCTACCGACCTAAGTTCTAATAAGAATTTGTACATTTTAGATAACCTTGGTGTATCTGGCTGTACTGTAAAAACTGCCCTTGATAAAGGTTGGACCGTAGATTCTGCTCCCGTAGTCAAATCCATACTTAATACCACCCTAAATAGCTCCATTTTAAAGTCAACGGTTTCTTCTTCTGTTTTAAACAGTCCTATAAACGTAGCCTCCACAACTGTTGTGACTGGCGTATCGCTTAATAAAACTGCGTTGACTTTGAATGTGAACAGTAGTGAGACACTTGTTGCAAGTGTCGTGCCTTCTACGGCTGTAAATAAGAATGTAACCTGGAGTTCCAACACTCCTACTCGCGCAAGCGTTGATGCCAAAGGTAAAGTCACAATTCCTGTGTCTGCGTCTGCGGGCACAGCCGTAATAACTGTAACAACCATAGACGGAGCTAAAACAGCAACTTGCACTGTAACTGTAACAAAACCTGCCCCTATAGACGAGCCAATACTCAATAAAAACCCCCTTACTGATTCTAAAATTCTTTCTGGAGATATACAAAAAGAAATCACCGATAGTTCAAAATTGACTGTTGAAACAGACCGCGCAGTATCTCTTATACCCCCTGGAATGATTCTAACTGGTATTTCTTCTCCTAAAGTGTCTGAATGGACTATCGGCAACTTACTTAATGACCGCCGGACTTCTCATAGGCCTGCCTTAGCGGTGTATAAGGATAAGTTGTATATGGCTTGGAAAGGCATGACCGGTGATGAGAGCATCTGGTTTTCGTGTTTTGATGGAAACGACTGGCCTTTCCCGAAACAGGTGACATATACGGAAAATGCGAAAACTCGGTCTTGTCTGACTTCTTGTGGGCCTGCCTTGGCAGTGTATAAGGATAAGTTGTATATGGCTTGGAAAGGCATGACCGGTGATGAGAGCATATGGTATTCATGTTTTAATGGTTCCATATGGTCTGTGCAGCAACAGGTAAAGTCGGGGCCGACTATTTTTAAGACTTCTCATGGGCCTGCCTTGGCAGTGTATAAGGATGAGTTGTATCTGGCTTGGAAAGGCATGGGGAATGATCCGGACATATGCTATTCATGTTTTAATGGAATCCAATGGACTATGCAGCGACAGGTAAAGTCGGGGCCGACTATTTTTAAGACTTCTCATGGGCCTGCCTTGGCAGTGTATAGAGGTAAATTTACGGTTGATAACGACAAGTTGTATATGGCTTGGAAAGGTGTGCCAGGTGATGAGCACATTTGGTATTCCTGTTTTAATGGAACCCAATGGACTATGCAACAATCTGTGCCTGGTGCATTGACTTCTTGTGGGCCTGCCTTGGCAACGTATTCAAAGTATTGGGAGCATGCAAAAAGCTATGACCCATACTATAAAGACTTATACATGGTTTGGAAAGGCAGCGACACAGGCAATAATAATGGTAATAATACCCAAATATGGCAAACTATCTGGTACAAAGTAAAAGTAACTCCTAACACGGAATCGTCTGATGTTATTACTTGTGATTCTGGTCTTGGTGAGGGGTGGCAGTCACCAAAGTTAACTTCAGCAGCTAATAATACCTCTGATACTCCTGCGCTTGTAGTATTTAACGGTAAATTGTATATGGCCTGGAAGAAACAAGATGAAGAAAAGATTTTCTTGTCACATCTTGAAACTGGATCCGACAATCCTGTTAGGAACATTTTCGAAAAAACGCGGCCTGGAAAACCCGTGGTCCGACCAGAGGACCTTGTTGTATTACGCGTTGAAACGCAAAACATGAAGATTGTATCTGGCGTAGGATCCAACAGTAAGCCACGACTACAAAAAAAGGACAACAACCCAGCATATATAATCCTCCATTTTCCCCCACAATCCTTTGCCGAACAAACCTTCTTTCAAAAAAGACAGGAAAAACTCAATGAGCCAGACCTTACTGATTTACAAATGCCGAGTTATCAACAGAACAGTCCCAAACTCGATCCTGATGATCCTAAGCTTGATGATGACCTCTCTCGGCCTGTTTGTGCTCGTATTGCTCATGAGTCTCGTCTTGTATTTATAGTGCCAAATAATTTTGAACCTATTGAATATTCGCTTGCGGGGGTGCTGAGAGCTTGTTGTACACTTGATCTAAAGGTTTCTGCGGCTGCTGGTTATGGGGCCAGTCCACCTGTTGCTGATTTTGACTTGGTTTCATTGAATTCACTGAAAAATAAGAATATGCCTATGATCTCCTCTTTACCTGTTGCTATGATAGATGAGACATTACCTCTCAAGCGTAGGGTTGCGTTGGCTAGTTCTGTTGTCCGCACAATGCGTATTGCGTCAACTGGAGATATGGCAACCATTAGCACGAGTCAACTTTTATTTGAAGCCTCTTTTTCATCCACAGCTACGGCTTTGGGAACGACTACCAAGGGTTCATATGATAAGGTTGATGTAACGCCAGACTTTTCAGATTCTTGGATTTCTATGTTCAAACCGGGGCCACAGTTGCCGGATGCGACGACTACTTCGATAGAGATGCCTTGGCGTCTGATCATGTCACCCCATAAGGGTGGACGCTGGCGACATATATCTATGCCCGTATCCAGTGTACGCGGTCATACCGAGTTGTGGCATTCACGGTTAGTCACGCCACACAATGGCACAGTGATCCAACCGCCTTATCCTGATACCGAACGTACCACAAGGGCCATCTGGGCCTTATCTGGCATAGGAAAAGAAATCGCCACCAATAGTAATAGTGTACCTATACCTATGCAGAGTAAATGGCCAGATAGTGCCAATTTGCCATCGACCACACCTCCCAATCCGTTTCTTACAACGCTTGACAATTTTGACCGTTACCAGTTTGTGCATCTCTCTTCGAACTTCAACAGGAGCGGCTATAAACCGGAGCCGATTGAAACTAACATGTTGATGTTGTCGTCGTTGGGTGGTTGGTTGGACTCGCGTGGTGTCTGGGATCCATCAAATGTGGGTTTCAGTGTAGAGGAATGGGTGCATCGTGCTACAATGGGCCGAGATCACTATGTGCGTGTTGTCTACCGTGGATTTCTATTCCCCTTCGGTCACCGAGTATCACTGATCAAGGTCAGTGAACGCAAATTCCACGGCAAGGAGCCGGGCAACGCAGCCTATTTGCGTCAGCGGATGTTCATAGTCGTCCGTGAAAAAGAACGAACCTTCGTCGATAATAAGTTCAAAGAAGTCAAAGACAATGCCGGCAACTTTTTGTACAGAAAATTCCCTTTCACATGCGTCAAACTGCTGACAGAGACAACACCCGATCTCGATAACCCAAATGCTCCTCATCCTCATTCATTGAAGGGGCAGGGGCAGAAGCTGTTTTGGCCACATGTCAATAATAAGCCTTTTTATTTTCAATGTATGGCAACTGATTTGGATGGCCGGTCGGTACTCTTCAATTTACCCATGATCTTTATGGACAATACTTTAGCATCCCCACGCAAAAACATTGGTAACGGAACTGATGAGAAATGGGTGCCCCATTACGAAAATGAAAATACCACAGATAAAGATAAAAATGGTGCTTATGCATATGCTAAAGCTGCGATGGACGCCTATGCAGGTATAGGTCAATATCCTAATGACTGGTCGGGATACAACACGGCCTCTCTTAACTGTCAGCGTGTGGCGCTTGCTCCCAGCTTGAAGTCGGGCGATACCTCAGTGCAGGTCAAAACGATGAAGTTTGGCGGTTTCGTCGAATATAAAAATGACAGTTTGAAGACATATAGCGATGATTTGCAGCGTCCTATATGGGTACCTCAGGTGGAGGATATAGAAGCGTGGATCGAATCGATTACACATCTATCTGGCGAACAGAAAACACATAAACTCAAATTCAACAAGCGGTATTTGCAAGTCGGTTTTAACCATGAGGCGATAATAGACGGCGCTGAAGTTAAGTGTAATAAGGGTGAAGTGTTTGTCAACATTCAACCCGGAGGTCCTACTCTTGATTTTTCGTCGCAGGGAGATAAATCGGGCGGATTCATAAAGCCTAACATTAATCCGGTGGTTCTGTCCCGAATAGCTGGGCCAGTGATGGGTAAGCATCCTGTGGGTGATGCTGATGTGGATGCTGATGTGCTTGCCTTTATCGAGGGTACGATGGTTGAAGGTGCTGGTTTTCCCAAAGTGAATAGTTCTAGTTTGCCGATGCCGCTTCTGTTTGGTTGTATTCCGTTAGGGGAGTTGATAAAGTCCGTTGATATTGTCGAGTGCCCTGAGTGTGTTCCAAAATTCATCAGCGAAACTGGTTCAGCAGTTGAGAGTTTCATTAACGATCTAATTCGATTACATACGTTTGTAACTGACTTGCCTTCCCAATCAGTGGGTATTGTCATAGCTGCCTTAAACGGTTTCAAAGATACCCTGGATGATCTAAAAGAGCAGGCAAACATTTGTACCTATGCGCAAAAGTCTGCAGTACAACCGAAGGTTACCGACACATTGACGGGGATTGATAATCTTATAAATGCGATAAGGAACCATTCCAATGTCCCCAGTGGTATTGTCAGTAATTTGAAGACAATTCTCATAAATTTTGGGACCGCAGCAAATGTCCCGTATGAAACTGTTTTTCTCCCCGCAGGCTTAAGGCAATCAATATTAAATACAGTACAAAAAATTGACACGCTTTTGGATCAGATTAGTGAGTTGCAATCACTATTAACCTCTGGTAATGCCTTGCAGGATGCGCTTATAAATATCGTTGATCCAAAGAAACTTTACACATTGCTCGCCAAACCCGCTGATCTGGCGTTTCAGTTGAAAACGCTTCAAACTGCTATTAACCCGTTTTGCACAAAATTAGATACTGCTGATTTCCTCGATGGTGCACCGCGCAATACTATACGTACAGCATTAAACGCAGTCGTGGATATCATCGGAGAATCTGAAGACTCTCTGGCAAATCTGGTGAATATGCTCATTGGTGACGAGTTAACTATCCGTTTTGACTGGAATCCCAAAATTAAAAATTGGAAAAATGACGACAAACCATTGTTCCGTGTGCACGATGAAAAGGGTTTGTTGGTTGCAGTCGAAGCTAAAGTCAAGAGAAACGGTTCAGGTTCGAAAATCAGTGTCAATTGTAGTCTTAAGCATTTTGATTTGGTGTTGATTGCGCCAAAGAGTTTTATTGAATTGAATTTTGAAAAGGTAGAGTTCTCTGTAGACAGTGAGGCGAAAATGGATGTTGATGTGCGGCTCTCAGACATAAAGTTTGTTGGGGTGCTAAGTTTTGTGGAAACGCTTCGTGATCTTATTCCGCTTGACGGTTTCTCTGATCCGCCCTATCTTGACATTACAAAGAAGGGTATTGATGCTGGTTACAGTATTTCTCTACCCTCGATCACCTGTGGCATGTTAAACATAGCTAATGTCAGCTTAGGTGCAGGCTTTACTGTGCCGTTTATCGGTCAACCGTTGGGTGTGCGCTTCAACTTTTGCAGTCGCGAAAAGCCCTTTTTGTTAACAGTCTATGTTTTCGGTGGCGGAGGCTTTTTTGGTATCACTATCTCCCCTGATGGTGTACAGGTGCTAGATGCAGCGCTTGAATTCGGTGCAGCCATAGTTATCGACTTTGGCGTAGCCTCAGGAAGTGTGTGTGTCATGGCCGGCCTCTATTTCCGAATGGAGGACGGCACGGCATCGCTTACGGGTTATTTCCGGCTTAACGGTAATGTCAATGTGCTGGGGCTAATCAATGCATCAATAGAGCTATATCTAGGCCTGACGTATGATCCCGGTTCCGGTAAATGTGCTGGTGATGCGCATTTAACTATTGGAGTTTCCGTGGCCTTCTTTTCCACCCATGTCACTCTCCACTGTAGGCGAGAGTTTGCAGGTTCCAATGGCGACCCTACACTGCGTCAAATGCTAGGATACAAACCCGAACTGACACTTACACAAGAGCTCGAGGCGATCAAAGCGGATGGCGATAAGGCGCGTTATGCTTGGCGTGAGTATCTGGAGGCTTTTGCTAAGGAGGCCACATAATGACTACATCCCAAATTGTTTGGACAAAAAAGCAACAAAAAAGAGTAAAACCAATGGAGAGACTACATCATGTCTAAAACACAAATTATTTGGACTATCCTACCCTATGGAACAACAACAGATAAACCACAGCAACAACGGGTAAGTGTTGTTGTGTCACCGCGCCTGACACCCCAAACTTCAAGCGAAACGGTTCTTCGTGCATTCCCTGAATTTCTCAACTGGCCTACAGTATTAGAATCCGCAGGATTCTCAGCGGAAATCCAAGATGTATCAGGTAACCTCATTCAACGAATTCCCCTAAACTTTATTTCCAAGAATGAATTTGATAGAGATCTATGGTTCTGCCTGTTTAGCAAAGATACACCTGTTAATGGTTTCCAGTACCAAGACATGAGAAAAGACTCTGTAACTATGTACAGCTACTCTGTACGCAACATCCTGAGTTATCTCCAAAAACATTACGCCAATCTAGCAGTGAGCACACCCTCTGAACATCCCAAACTCTTACCATGGAACGAAGCACAATCCGACCTCCGTGGTATGCTGGAGGAGGCATGGCCAGGATCACGTGGTAAAGTTTTTGATCGTTTTTTTTCTAAAGACTTTAAGCTTGGTGACAAAAGCGATGCAGATCCTAAAGGTTTTGAAGTTGATCTTTATCAGGCGGATCGTTTTTATCGTCGTGCTAGATCCACAGATGAGGAGCTAAAGAAGCGCCGTCCAGATTTTGCAATCCCTCCAAAGACAATCAAAGTGCCTGAGTATGACTTTCATCGTATCATTGCGTCACTGGCAGATTATCCCGCATTGATGCGCCGGTTAGGTCTGGTGCTGGATTTTACCCTTAGCAGTCTCATCTCAATACCTAATGGACGTTTACGACTACATATCAACTGGCGCAATCCTCCTGACTCAACAGTGATGGATATAACTCCCTCAACTAACTTTACAGCAGAAAATGGCTACTTCCTTACTAGACCCCGTTCTATTAACTATCAGAAGGACGGTTTGTTAAATCTGAGTGGTTCAGATGATAGATATATGGAAAGTGCTGATAGATTATTTGATGTTTACCAAGTTGACCCTGATGGTGCCGCACTAAAAACCGTTGATTTCACAATTGTAGCACAGAATCTTGTTACAAAGAGTGAACTCTGTACGAACAATGCGCATGGTGCGATTACCTATACTACTGGTAATCGGCAGGGTGTTGCGGCGTTGCGCAGCGGTGGGCTGGGTGTATCTCAACACAAACGTGCAGATGCCGTTCAGAAGGATGCTGATATGATTTTTGCTCATAATGACGATCTTGCCCATAACGGGGACGGCAGTAACATCACGTTTTGGGCTGAAGATGTATTTCGTGGTTATCGCGTTGACATAGCGGATATGTCTGACCCGAGAGAACCCGGTGTCTGGCGTACGCTCTGTGCCCGCACTGGCAAATATCATTTGATAAATCATCCTGATAAAAAACTCGCGTTTGAACCCGATGAGGGTTATGTTTACGGTGCTTCAACCACTTCAGCAGAGTCCAATAGCAAGGTTCACTATTTGCATGAATCCTTGTTCCGTTGGACGGGATGGGGTCTGTGTACGCCTCGACCTGGTCTAGCACTCAAGGCAGAACAGGTGTCTGGTAGCCATATCCAAAGCGAAGTGCCAAGCACGTTAAATGAAGCGGAAGATACAGCTAAGACCGGTTGTGGCGTGAGTGCCACTTTTACAACAGCAAAAGGTTCTTTGCCTCGTTTACGATTTGGTCGCCTGTATCGTATCCGCGCACGCATCGTTGACTTAGCCGGTAATAGCTTAGCAATGGATGATCCTTCCCTACGTGATTTTAGGTGTGCAAGCAAAGCGGTGGGTTATTATCGATTTGAACCGATTGATCCGCCAGTTATGGTGCATCGTACTCGTGTGTCGGAAGGTGAGTCACTGGAACGAATGGTGATTCGTTCAAACTATAATGTTTCAACCGCAGAATATCTGAATGATGTGAACTTTCAAGAAGCTATAGCAAAGTCTGATTCAGCGGATTTTGATTATAATGCGGTAAATGAACGCCATTTTGTGCCGCCGAAATCTTCTCAGCAGCAGTGCGAAATGCATGGTTTATTTGATTGTTATTTTGGTGACCTTGGACAGATCTTGGCTGGTTATGAACTTGCCGCCAAGCGTGAGTCAGGTACACTCTACGACGAGTTGCCCGACAATATAGACAATTATGATCCAACTTCACCGGTTCAACTCATTACACCCCATGCGCTGGAAGGTATCGCCACCACCGAGAAGATCAAGCCTAGTTTGCCTAGCAAGGATAATCCAGTGGGTGATAGACTGGCAGGTGGTCAATATGTTATTCACGGCGAAGCACAGATCACAACACCTTGGCTACCTGATGGTGCAGCTGGGGGAACGGCAATCCGCGCCATAGCAGGTCACCAGTTACCCGGAGTACCCGAGAATATGAACGGGTTAACTGAGCGTTCTCTGGGAGAGTCATGTGTCGTCAAAAAGATAAATCGTGAATTCGTTATACTAGTAAGAAATGGGGGCAAATGGCCCGATAGTTGTGGTTTTCGTTTGATTCTAGCCGAACGAGCAGCAATAATTGACTCTTCGGCTTGCACGGAAACATTCACAGACAATGTCACAGTTAATGGTGCACCATTTTGGGATGAAAAAAAACGTACATTAACCTTCTTTGTGCCCAAAGGGCGAATTGTCCGTTTGGTCTATGCCAGCTTTGTCAACGAAGAGTTTAGGGAGAGTTTTGGTATTCCACAATGGGTCCCAAACCCCAATCTTCGTAGCGATGTGTACACATCCGCATTATGCGGCGCAAACTGGTTAATCACGCCATTTCGCGAACTAACCCTTGTACATGCAACACAGGCACCCGTATTTAAACCAAAATTTACTTCTCTGGAGATGTATCGTGTATTGGAGTCGCCTGATGTCACACTTAAGGCTTCGGGACCTAATGGTATTTGTTTGCATGGTCCTTCAACTGGTAAGTTTGAGGTGGAAGCAAAGTGGTGTGAGTGGGTGGATGATCCTGCCCAAGAGGTGCCAAAGCGGGAAGAATTTAGCGGAAAGTTGGGTGAGATAAGATTGGATGAAAACCATCCCAATAGGTTTGGTTTGAAAGAAGCAGTGGATGCGCAATTGCTTGATCCAAATGACCCTAAGGCACAGCGTAGTGATGTACATGCTTTGGGTGATACACGTTTCCGGCTTATTGAATACAGGTTGCGGGCTACTACACGCTTTAGCGAATATTTACCCTCATCTATCTATGATAATCCAGATCTTGTGACACAGGAGGGACCTGTTGCTACTGGTAAACCCCTGTTGTTGTCGCCTAATCTGGAGACCGATGCCGGTGCAGAAATACTTCCAACACACCTTGAGTCCAATGTTATTGATCTGCAATTTTCTGACAAGCAATCTTGTGTGCTTGCAACTGCACCACCTACTGATCCGCGAGTGTTATATGTGGTGCCGACTATGCGTTGGGCATCAAGCAACACAGAGGATATGCATGTTGTCACTCGCGAGGGTAATAGTTTACGTGTATGGCTGGATCGACCCTGGTTCTCTTCTGGCGATGGCGAACTACTTGGCGTGATAATCTTCAAATGCACACGCAGCGGGGACTACACAATACCTGCGGAGTCACAATTCCAGCAGCTCGTTACTCAATGGGGTGTCGATCCATTCTGGCAAAACACCTCCTCACAATATTTGTATCTCACGGCAGAAGATTTCCCTGCACGGGTGACATCTGAGGATGTACACCTGCAAGAAAAACCATACCACCCCTCTGGTGATTTACAGGTTACTATAGTTGGTCACCGCGTACACTGGGATGATGATAGACATCTGTGGTATTGCGACATTGAACTCAATCCAAAATTAGTAACCTATATGCCGTTTATACGACTTGCACTGGTTCGTTATCAACCTAACGCGTTAGATGGGGCAAAGGTTTCAAAAGTAGTTCTGACAGATTTCGCACAACTACTACCACTCCGTCGTGTTACAGTGAAAACAGAGATGCAAACAAACCTTGGTAAGATGATCAAGATCGCCCTGTACGGATCAAACCCTCTCTATGGTCCAATGAAAAATGACGACAACCGCTGGGATGTGGCGTCTTGGATAAAACCCGCTATTTCAAAACCCTCTATTTCAACATTGCATCAGGGGGGTGATGGACGTAACCGTGTGGAACTTGTGCTACAAACGCGTGCGCCGACGATTGATAGTGATCTCGAATGGACAGATGATCGTATACTGGCCGGAAAAGTGGTCGACTCTAATAAAACGCAAGATGAACCATTCTGGGAAGCTAGAGTACTATCACCAAAGGTAGACAATAGACCGTGTCGTTTGATGCTACGCGAGTTCGAACGTTTCTACAGCGATGACACTCTCTCAGCCAGTTCAAGTGTTACGTATCCTGCCAATGGTCCTGCTGTTGAGTCCGCATCCACTAAGCGTGTTATAGAGGAACGGTTGGTTTTCGCATATATCATCCCCCTTCCTCTCTAAGGGTCAATATCTCATGAAAAACGTTCATTACCTAGCGTAAGCTGGGATGTGTACGCACATCCAAACCCAAAAATCTATAGAATTCGGAAAAAGTTTGAAAATGACGCCATATTGTATCAAAAAATGTTTGTTGGTTAGTAATATGAAATACTTTGTGCTGAATTTAATGTCTAAGGCTAAGTTGCAAAATCTATCTGTCAGAGGTACAACTTTTTCGGCTGTCTTTATGTTGCTTATGTCTTTTATGCTATTTTCTTCGTTTTTTACTGTAGTTTATACCTTTAATGGTGTTTCTTCTTTTGTTTCTGGATATGAGACTATAATTGTTGGAACAGAGTCTGAGCTTAGAGCTGCAATTAATGGGGCTGGCGCAACTAAACTTATTACTTTTAGCGCAGATATTACCCTTACAAACACAGCTCTTACTATTATGCCCGGCCAAAACATAACATTGGTAACTTCTGCTGCAAGTCCAAGGGTTTGGAAGCTTATAGGTGCCTCTGGTCAGGATGTTATTATTGTTAAGGGTACGTTAACAATTGATGGTGTTATTGTTACTCATGTGAGTGGTCAAAATGGTCGCGGGGTGATTGTTAATGGTGGTACGCTTAATTTGAATCTGGGTGAAATTTCGGGTAACACTGCTACTGTGGGTGGAGGTGTGTATGTAGAAGAGGATGGTGTGTTTAATTTGTCTGGCCGTGGTGGTGTGGTTGCTAATAATACTGCTCAGAATGGTGGAGGTGTGTATGTGGCAACTGGGGGGTCTTTTATTATGACTGGCGGTAAGGTTGCTGATAATACTGCGCGTGATGGTGGGGGGGTATATGCAGCAGTGGGGGGTTCTGTTAAGTTGTTGGGTGGGAGGGTTTCTGGTAATGTGGCCTCGGGTAATGGGGGTGGGGTTTGGGTTACTAATACAAATGCTCTTGCGGATTTTGAACAACTTGCGGTTGCTGCGGGGGTAGTGTTTGCGGATAATCGTGCTTCTGATGCCTATACTCGAAATAGCATTCATGATGAGCTATATGCTAAGTTGATAAGGGCTACAAATTGGTCCTCTCCTTTTACACAGGGTTATAATAACTATGACATTAGCTACACATATGTCAGCCCTCCTCCTATTGTTTCTGAACAAGATACTCCTATTGTTTCTGAACAAGATACTCCTATTGTTTCTGAACAAGATACTCCTATTGTACCTCTTCAATCTAGTGATGATGCTGATGTGGTGGGGTCGGCGTGGACTTTTGAACGTATTGTACCCGTGGTCGTGGTGCCGACGGTTATTGTGATTGTGGTTGTTGAGTTTTTCCGAAGAAAACAGTATTTAGGAAAAAAACGGGGACATTCTAAATCGTCTGGTACGTTGACAAATAATGATGCTAACGTGGATAAAGAGTATACGCGGGATAAGTCGCAGTTTAAAACTTTGAGTTATACTGTTAAATATTACCAGAATGATGCTTTTTGGGAGTCAGTAGTGGTGGTGGAGAAGAAAGTGTTAGTTAATTCTCCAAATGTGTTAACTGTAGTGCCATTGGATAAGTCTAGATATGATGGATATGTGTTAGATCATACTATGCCTGTTATTCTTCCGTTGACGATTGCCGATGGCAGTACGATTAAGGCGTATTATGTGAAGAACGCTGATGATGATGAACCGACAAAAGATAATGTTGTGGTGTTGTTTGACGTTAATACTGGTGATCGTAGTGTTAAACCTCCGTTAAACATAACTGTAACTTGTGATGAACCCTATGGTGCATTACCTCGTTTATTAGGTAAACGAACAAGACACATTTTCCTAGGTTGGTATACTGCAGTTCCAAGTGGTGAACGCATAATTTCATCTACAAAAGTGACAAACGCCAAAAACCACACATTATATGCCCATTGGCTAGAAAATATCCACAACAATTACGTTACGATAACGTTTAACGTTAACAATAACAATGATGATTCTAATGTTGTTGAGGATCTACTTGATAGTCTTGTAGTAGCTTTTGATGCGGAGTATGGTTTGTTACCTGATTTATCTAACAAACGTGAGGGGTATACTTTCCTAGGTTGGTTTACAAAAGCTAAAGATGGTGATAAAGTTACATCATCTACAAGAATGCGGAACACTGATGATCATACATTATATGCCCATTGGCTAGAAAACAATGACAATGACAATGATGATGTTGTGGTGTCGTTTGACGTTAATGTTGCTGATTCCATTGTTGAAACTCCACCTGATATGTTGGTAACCTGTGATGAGTCATATGGTACATTACCCAGTCTAACTGATAAACGGCCTGGCTACATTTTTGTGGGTTGGTATACTGCACCTCCTCACAGTGAACGAGTAACTGAATCTACAAGGGTGAGGCACACTGATGACCATACATTGTATGCCCACTGGATAGAAAATACCTGTAATGATTACGGGACCGTATTATTTGATGTTGTGAACAGAATGCGTAAAAAATAGTATCTTTGGGTGTTAACCTCTTTTTTCTTAAAAATTAAAATTATGATTATTTTTCGTTATATTTTTTGATTTTGATGTTGTTTTTTTCAGCGATATATTTTATCTCGTTGGTGAATGGGCCAAGGCTGTGTTCTTCTTTGGATCTTCTTACACAAAGATATCTCTTATTTTTCACGGTTTTAAGTCTAAAATACCAGCCTTCACCTGCAAGCTTTAGCATTAACTGTTCTTTCGCTAAACCCTCTAAAGACAAACCAGCAGGGTTATCCTCAAAAGAGCAGATATTTTCATCTAAAGCTGGTTTAGACGGAGTCTGACTGGATAATTCAAGAATTGTTTCAATTAGTTTGGATGGTGATGATTGGGTTGTTTTTGTTGGCAGGTTGTTTTGGTCGCTAAGTAGGTTGTTGATTTCGATGGCTGCTTGTTCGGGGTGGTTGAGTTTGAATTGTGTGGCGTTTTGTACGTATGTTGCGTTCCATTCGGATAGTTTTTCTTTCAACTTTTCCTCATCGTTTTTTGTTGGTACTATGAAGAGTGTTGGGAAGCCCATTTTTTTGTGAGAGTTTTCACTTATAGGGAGATAAGGCTATTGTTTGGATTTGAGTAAAGATGTCAGGTGTTGTTAGGTTTTTCCATAGTTTTAACGAAGTATCAACCATTGTATCGCGTTTGGAAACCACTTTAGTTCTACGAGTAAACCGTCCCAGATGATGTCGCGTATTGCTATTATTCTGCTCAATAGCAACCGTATGTGCTTTACCAATGATGTGGCGTTCTTTAGGCAGTACTTTAATAAATGCGTCCCAGTCATCGGTGTAAAAAATA
>Ga0123356_10003895_pt1 | contig 15542 bp, 10 predicted proteins | sample TergutEmb28metaG_2_FD_92546 | JGI IMG/M metagenome (GOLD analysis project Ga0123356, IMG submission 92546) | Embiratermes neotenicus P3 segment gut microbial communities from Petit-Saut dam, French Guiana - Emb289 P3 | ecosystem: Host-associated > Arthropoda: Insects > Digestive system > Gut ... | reverse complement strand
TATATTGTTTATTTGACTGTCAGTCAATTGAGAACCTACCGGTATCCTCTCATTATCGGTTTGGAACATTACTCTTCCGTTATCACACTTAATGTCAATTACTATAGCATTAAGCTCGGTGGATTCTATATAATCTATACACTTTCGAAGAGAATTATCCTCAGGATACCACAGGTTATAAAATAGTCCCTTTACCTTAACTGCGGGTCGCATAGGCAGGTTTTGTGTGTCGCCGTTTTGATCAGGTGTCGGAGATGGTGTAGGAGTAGGTGTCGAATCGCTCGCACCCGGAGTCGGAGCTGCATCTTTTGGCGAATAAACACGCCCGGGACCTTCGCTCATTCCGGAAACAAAGAAAATGAGTGTGATAATTAAATAACAGACAACCAATGCAATGGAAAATACAGGCAAGCTTTGCTGCTTGCTGCCGTATGAGTTGCTTTTATTACTCAAAAAATTAAACATACCGGTATATTAACATAAAATTATGTATCTTGCAACTTTGCAAAGATTGTGGTAAATTTAATTTATAATCAACTTCATAGATGGGGGCGATTTTTATGCGAAATTCAGCAACACGACATTTAGACGAAACAAGTGTACTCGAACTCATGGAATTCACAATGGCAGGCGATTCTTTTGGAATCAATGTGGCAAAAGTCACGGAGATTATGCGAAGCACGAGAATAACACCAATGACTCTTTCACATCCTTGTATTGACGGAGTCTTTAAGCCGCGTGAAAAACTGATTACCATTATCAATCTTCCGAGATATATGGCACTTCCCGAAAGCGAAAACCCTGATATGGACATGTTTATGCTTACAAACTTCGACAATACAAACGCAGCATTTCTGGTGCATACTGTAGAAGGCATGCACCGCATCAAATGGAGTGATGTTGAAAGACCGTCATCAATCATCTACGGTGCCAATGACAGTGTTATAACAGGCACGACAAAAATAGACGGCAGGATTCTTACAATAATCGACTTCGAAAAGGTTCTTTATGACATCAACCCCGAAACCGGTCTTCAAATATCCGAGGTGCACAGAATGGGTCAACGCGATGAGTGCAATAAACCTGTTGTTGTTGTAGAAGACTCGGTATTTTTAAGAAGAATGCTTCTTGAATCTCTTCATGCGGCAGGTTATTCAAACATTGCCGAGTTCGATAACGGACAGGATGCATGGGACTATCTGCTCAAATGCAAAGCACAGGCACTTGAAAATATTACCCCTATTGAAAAAAAGGTATCTATCATCATATCCGACATTGAAATGCCGAGAATGGACGGACACCATCTTACGGGTCTTATAAAAACTGACGAGGTTTTGCTTAAAATCCCCGTCATAATATTTTCCAGTTTAATTGATGACGCTCAAAGGCAAGCCGGTGAAAAAATCGGTGTTAACGCACACTTGTCAAAGCCGCAAATCGGTAAGCTCGTCGGTACTATTGACGAGTGGATATTATAGTTTCTGCAATACTTTTTGCGTCCAAGCCATACATTTCCATCAGCTCCTCCGTAGTTGCAGGGGGAGCTGTTTTGTTACCGAGATTAATTGCTATGACTTTTACAGGAGTATCAGACGCGGATGCTTCGAGAGCCAGTTTTGAAGCTACAGAGCCTGCTTCTACACATTCTTCTATAACATAAAGAGCTTGCGTATCACTGTGCAGCTTCATTATCTCATCAAACAGCAGCCCACTGATAACAGTAAGTCTGATAACAGAAACATCAATCCCGCGCTCACTTAAAATTTCAGCAGCTTCCAGAACATTATTTGTCATTCTGCCGTAAGTGACAAGCGTTATGTCTTTTCCTTCTCTGATTAGCAGCGGGCGAACACAGTCCAACCCTACGGGTTTGTGCGGGCGAATACAGTTCTCTGCTACAGTGTCTCCACCGCGGGGATATCGTATAGCAACAGGACCCTTCAAATCATAAATTGCATACTTTAACATATGCTTCATCTCAGATACTCCCCAAGGGCATAGAACGGTCATATTGGGCATTTGAAGCAATATACCAACATCGTAAATACCTTGGTGTGTCGGCCCGTCGTCGGAAACAAGTCCGGCACGATCAATAGCAAAAACCACATGCAGATTTGAAAGACATACATCATGAAAAACCATATCATACGCACGCTGCAAAAAAGTAGCATAAAGAGCGCAAACCGGCAGCATTCCCTGCTTGGCAAGACCTCCTGCCATTGTGACAGCGTGTCCTTCTGCTATACCGACATCAAAAAACTGTTCCGGCAGGTCTTCCGAGAAATCATCAAGTCCGGTTCCTGTCCGCATTGCTGCTGTCAGAGCACAAATTTTCCTGTCTTTTTTAGCCAAATCTAAAAGAGCCTCACCAAATGCAGTGCCATATGTTATTGACTGCGGTTGCTTTGGCTCGCCGTTTTTTATGTTAAAGCCGGGGACACCGTGATAGACTTCCGGTTTTTCTTCGGCAAATTTATAACCTTTACCTTTTGTTGTTTTAAGATGGATTAGAATAGGTTTTTTTGCTTCTCTTGCTACCTTAAGAAGCCTGCACACCTCTTTTATATTATGCCCGTCGGCAGGTCCGAAATATGTAAATCCCATATTTTCAAACATACTTGACGGCAGAAATGTGGATCTGACACCTGCTTTTATTTTTCGGAAAAATTTTGTAACACCTTTTCCTACCAACGGGATTTTTGCAATCGTCTTACGATAGATCTTTTTAAAAAACAAATAATATGGACGGACACGCAAGTTTGCAAGATGATTGGAAAGCCCTCCGACATTTTGGGTTATTGACATTTCGTTATCATTTAAAATGACAATAAGCGGGACACCGCTGTTCCCTGCATTAATAAGACCTTCATATGCAAGACCGCCGGTCAGCGCTCCGTCACCGATAAGCGCAATTACAGAATAATCGTCACCAAGTGCTGCAGCGGCTTTAGCCATACCTAAAGCAACAGATACCGAAGTAGATGCATGCCCCGTGACAAAAGCATCATGAACACTTTCTTCGGGACTCGGAAAACCGGATACCCCGTCTTTCCCTCGCAGGTGTGCAAACCCTTCACGTCTGCCTGTGAGAATTTTATGTGTGTAGCACTGATGACCGACATCAAAAATAAGTCTGTCCCTGCTCGTATCAAAAATATTATGGATTGCCACAGTGATTTCAACAACACCAAGATTTGAAGCAAGGTGCCCGCCTGTTTCGGATATATTAGACACAAGAAAACGCCGCATATCATCACACAACTCATAAAGTTCAGTGATGCTCATTTTTCTTATATCACCCGGTGAATTAAGCTTATCGAGTAGTCCCATAATGAGGAACACTTTAACATAACCGCCTTTTAAAATCAACATTGATTCTGTGGCACTGATATGATAGTATAGTCGTCTCATAGTTTCGCCAATATCAATTAGGAGTATATATTTCTTATGAATATAACGGACAATAAGTACAGTATTCTGATAGTTGACGATGAAAAGTCAAATATACTTGCACTGACAAGCATACTCAGTTCTCATTACAGAATTCTGGCACTCCGGAACAGCAACGAGACAATGGCTATCGCCGAAAAGGAGAAACCCGATGTCATATTACTTGATATTCTTATGCCTGAGCTTGACGGTTACGAAGTTATAAAGTTATTAAAAGACAATGAAAAAACTAAAGATATACCCGTAATTTTTATAACCGGTCTTGACAGTGCCGAGGCTGAGGAATTAGGTCTTCAGATGGGTGCCGCCGACTATATTGCCAAACCGTTTCATTCTGCTATAGTCAGGATGAGAGTGCAAAATCAAATCGAGCTCAATATGAAAGAAGAGCTTCGCATCGCTAAAGAAGAAGCTGAACACAGCAGCCGTGCAAAAAGTGAGTTTTTATCGCGTATGAGTCATGAAATGCTCTCCCCCATGAATGTTATTCTCGGAATGCTTCAGATAGCAAAAATGAAACCCGAAAAAAACAAGGAATGTTTTGATGCCATAGAAGCATCGTCTGAGAGCCTGCTTAAGCTGATAAAGGATGTTCTTAACGCATCGGAGCTTGAATACGGCTCTTTAAAACCCACCAATACTGCATTTGCTATTAATAAAATGCTTAGTGCTGTTTGTAATGAAACTGAAAGACACGCACTAATGAGAAACCAGGTTATAACATGCAAGTTTGACCAGGCTATCCCTCAAACACTTATTGGTGACGAGAAGCTGTTATATAAGGTGATTCAGAATCTACTTGCAAATGCAATCAAATTTTCACCCGAGTACGGAGAAATCCTCTTTAACACAGAGCTTATAAAAAATAACGGAAAATCAGTAAGCTTTGATATTACGATTACTGATTCAGGTATAGGTATATCACCCGAACAACAGGTTCATTTATTTGAAATGTTCAATCAAGTAGACGGAGGCAACAAAAGAAAGCAAGGCGGTATTGGAATCGGCCTTGCTTTATCAAAACGTATATTGGATGCAATGGGTGGTACTATCAGTGTGCAGTCCGAGCTTGGTAAAGGTGCGAAGTTTACGGTTTCAATTACAATGGAAACCGGATAATTAGCATAAGGGGCTTAAATTATCCGCTTGCTAATTCGGCAATCCGCCGCCTTATTATATAACTTTTTGTATACTTGCCGACCTTTTCACGAAGCAGAATTTCATCCAAAGGTTTTACCATAAAATCACTTGCTCCGAGGCTTATTGCCGCCGACATATTGTCAAATGTTGATTCGGCGGTCAAAAAGATAATCGGAGTTTCTTCATGTAAGGGTATAGCACGGATTATCGGAATCAAATCAAATCCCGACAGCACAGGCATGTTACAATCGAGAATAAATAAATCGGGAGTTATTATCAAAAGCAAATCGCGGATTTTTTCAGGCTCCGAGAGTGTATAAACCGAATAATCATAATGCAATATAGTATTAATCGATTTTAATATACTCGGATTATCGTCAACAGCAAGTACAATTGGCTTGGCTGTTTTTCTTTGCGTTGGATTGAGCTGTGTCTCAATACTATCTATAAGCTCGGTATCAGTATAAGGCTTTGGAAGAAAGTCCTCTGCACCCATGTTCATTGCTTTTACAAGATTTGTCCGTGTGTTTTGCGATGATAAAAAGATAACAGGTATATAATAATAACGCATGTCTTCTTTTAACATTTTTAAGGTTTCATAACCATCTGTGTTTGGCATATTGACATCGAGAATAATAAGCTCCGGCGAAACATTTTCCAGCAGTTCAAAAAGTATTTCAGTACTTTGTGCAGGATAAACTTCATATTGCCCCTTGAGGCGTTCTTTTGTTGAGAGCAAGTGAAACATAACATCGTCAACAATTATTATCTTACTTCGTTTACCCATATCAGCATCTCCTTTTTAAAATCCCAACTCCTTAAGTTTTGCAACAATTTCGGAAAAACTCATAAGGTCAACCTTTGCTTTTAGCCACTCGGCAAGCCCATCATCACCGGTATAAGTGTGAGCATCAATTTCCTCCATTGCAGCATCAACACCGTCCATGTCGTAAACTTCACATGCCGCACAAAGCCTCGAAAGTGAGCCTGCATCGGGTTTTTCTTTCATATTTCTGGGTAGCTCGGCATCAATATCGTCAATAACTGCTTCGATTTTATTGATAAGCTCCATAGCTTCGGATTTAAGCAGGTCATTATTTGTGGCTATATAATCAAAATTATCTTCTCTTGCAGCATCTTCAAGCAGTTTAGCTTTTTGTGCTATACTCTCTGCAAAAAGATCGTAGCTTGCTCCTTTTATACTATGTACTCTGATTGTATAATCCGCAAGTGTTTCGTTATTGATTTCAGACATTTCATTTAATATATCGCGTACGTTTGCTGCGTATGAACGCAGTATCTTATAATATGCATGCACGTCACCTGCATATCTGTCTATACCTTTTTTGATATCGATACCCGGGATTTCAAGCTGTGACAGACGGAAAATAAGAATATTTTGCTGGTTTGCTCCTGATTTCGTACTCTTTGAGTCCGCAATCGATTCATAAGTAGGATCGTTTTGCTTACGGAGAGCTTCAATAACCTCGCGCGGTTGTTTATCTCTGATAAACTTATTAAGCAGACCGGTAAGCTGTCTGATATCTATCGGTTTTGCCAGAAAACCATCAAAACCGTTTTTCATAAACATTTCGGGATTGCCTGAAGCTACATTTGCTGTAAGCGCCACAATCGGAGCTTTATATCCAAGCTCACGTATCTTTTTTGTTGTTTCGATTCCATCTATACCCGGCATCATATGATCCATAAATATAAGGTCATATGTTTTGCCGCTTTCTATCATACTGATAGCTTCATAACCACTGTTTGCTGTTTCGACGTTAAGCCGGAATATCATCAAAAGTCCGACAGCAACAAAACGGTTTGTTTCAACATCATCTACGACCAAAACACTACCGTAAGGCATCCTGTCAATAATTGTGCGTCTGCGCTTTGCAGCTTCATCAGATATAAATGTAAAATCCTTGAGTCCTGTAATTGTTTCTTCGTCTAAAATTTCTTCTCCCGATATACGCTGCGGAAGATGAACCTCAAAGTAAGTGCCGACATCCGGAGTACTTTCGACAACAATATCGCCTTCCATCAAGTCAAGCAAACGACGGGTTATAGAAAGCCCGAGTCCTGTACCCTCAATGGTCGCCTGACTTGAGTCAATAAATCGTGAGTATTCGCTAAAGAGTTTTTCCAGTTGCTCCTGCGACATTCCGCGGCCTGAATCACGCACGCCAAAGACCAAAATGATACAATCCTTCTCGGGACCGGGTTTAATGCTAAACGATAATGTGATTTGCCCCGCTTCGGTAAATTTAAATGCATTTGAAAGAAGGTTATTTAGAATTTGCTTAAGTCTGAGTTCATCGCCAATTAGTGTAGCAGGCAGGTTATCGTCTATTTCCAATGAAAACTCTATCAGCTTGCTCTCGCCGCGAATAAGATTGAGTTGAATTGAGTCGGAGATTACGTTTGCAAGCTGATAAGCAGCAATGCTTATTTCCAGCTTTCCTGCTTCAATTTTAGAAAAGTCCAAAATGTCATTGATAATACCAAGCAGAAGGTTGCCTGAGTTGTATATCCTGCCCACCCACTCATAAACCTCGTCAGGTAATGAATCCGATTGTAATATAACTTCTGTTGCACCTAAGATTGCGTTCATTGGTGTTCTTATCTCATGACTCATTGTTGCAAGGAACAGCGATTTATGGTGACTTGCAAGGTCCGCTCTGGTTTGCAATTTTTTAGCATTTTCATAGTCTGCCGATATTCTGCGTTCCATTTCTTTAAATCTGGTAATATCACGCGATACTCCAAGAATACCGACAGTTTCGCCATTCATTACGAGAGGTGTTTTAATGGTTTCAACGTGAATCATAGTGCCGTTATATCGCGGGATACGGTGCTCAATCCGTGCAGCAATACCGCTTTTGATAACTTTTCGGTCTCATTCGATATAACTTTTTGTTTCCTTTGCAGAGTAACCTAAAGCTTCGGCATCATCTTTTCCTATTACATCTTCCCTTTGCATGTTAAAGTTTTCGAGAAGCGCTTTGTTACACTCTATAAAACGTGAGTTTGCATCTTTTGCAAATACCAGGTCGGGTATAGTGTTAAAAAGTGTAGTCAGAAGTGCTGTACGTATCGACTCGGCAGTAATTGTCTTAAGCTTTTCATCACGTTTGTCGAGTTCCTTCATCATTTCTTCTTCAACACGCATATCCCGCGTGTATCCGAGAACAACGTTTTTATTCTTTAGCGGTGCTCTTACAAGAGTTATTTCACAGGGTATCTGTGTATCATCATCGGGCATTTTATGCATCCATTCAAAGACGCATCTGCCTTCCTGAAATGCCTTGTTTACTAAAAATGTTGCTTTTTCGTCGCTTCTTTGTCCATCGGGCTGAAACTCCGGTGAACAGTCTCTAAGAAATCTGTCTACATATTCCTGTTTATCTTTAAATCCATAAAGGCGGACACCTGCTTCATTACAGTCGATTGTGTTAAGATCATCATCCCAAATTTGAATACACATCGGACAGGTATCAATCATTAACAGTGTTCGTTCGTGTGCATCAATCTGTGAATCAACTGTCAGTTGATAGCTTGTCTCGGTCCTTTTGTTAATCCTTCGCATTATAATTATAGCTACAACAGTTGTTATTAATGTCATACTGACAAACAGTACAATCATCCACGGTCTGTAGCTTCCGGCAGTTATAATAAAACCTGCCGAAAGTATCGCTACCGTAATAATCCAAATAAGAATTATCGTAACTTCTAAATGTTTAAACAATGTAATTTTCATAAATGCAATTCTATCACTAATGTCAGTTGTTGACAATAACTTAATTTTAGGTATATTATATAATAGGTGCGCCCGTAGCTCAGTATGCTGAGCTGCAAGTACGTATAACCAGTATGCGCCCGTAGCTCAGCAGGATAGAGCACCTGCCTTCTAAGCAGGGGGTCGAGCGTTCGAATCGCCCCGGGCGTGCAATAACCTCTTCTTTAACGCGTTAGTGTCTGCGGTAAAGTTGAGGTTATTGCCGTATTTAGCTGAGTTAAAAAGTACACTCAAGCTACCGGGCAGAGGAAACTTACTCTCCTCTGCTTTTTGCGTTATTTCGTCGAGAATCTCGCTTGGAGTTTCACTAAAACTATTGTACGTATAACCATTATTCTCTGCTCGTTTGACGTACTTATGATAAATATACATAACACGCTCGCGGTCAGTCAGCAGCGAAGAGTATCTGACACCTCCCACTTTTACACGCTTTTTACGTATTTTATTTTTTGGTGAAATTTTTTCAATTATCTCGCTATAAACTTCATTTCCTGTTGTTGTACCTTTTTGCTTATCTTTAAAGACACGCAGCAGAAATCTTATAAATAAAACCAATATAAAAGTTATCATAAACAAAACTGCAGCTATAATAAAACCTGCAAAAATCCATAGAAGTACGGGATTTACAGCAACAGGGTCTTCCAATTCTACAATATCTTCTATAAAGGAGGGTATATCAGTCATTGGTGGCAGCGGATCCATATATGTCCCGTCAATGTGCCAATCAATTTTCAAAAGACTGAATAAGCTTCCAATCAAGTTTAAAACAGTGCCAAAAATCAGCCTGATAGTGTCCATAATCCACTGAGAAAAAGCAACTACAGTTATCAGTAAACATACTACAATTAACAGTAAAAATGATGAACGTTTCATACTACCCGGAATTTTTAAGCTCTCTGTTCCAAACCAGCGTGCATTGTCCATGTTAAATGTTAAATAAACTGCCAAAGCTGCAACTGTTGATATAATAACTAAAATGCCAAACACCTGATTATCAATCATTTCAAACGAGTGGATATTATTGAGAAATACAGTGATTAGATTAAATGCAAACATAACAAAGCAGAAAACTCCGATATAGAAAAACTTTTCGGAAATTGCAAATGACAAAATAGAAAGTAATATAGTCACAAACAGTGATAAAATTATGCTTGTAATTATTGACTCACCGGAAAATATCACAAAGCCAATCATAAGACCAATAATCACTCTTATAATAAAACAAGTCAAAACTTTTTTCTTTTGAATAACGATGTCTGCAGTAAAAATTATTAATACTGAAATATATAAGAGCAGCATTAGTAAGAGATACGAAATCTCACATAGACTTGCTGTCAAATATGTGATTGGTAATGCACATGTCAGCGCAAAGAGCATCATTAATAATTTTAACATATAAATATTTCTACCTTATTACCAAGTCTGCGCAGCTTACCTGCTTCGGCTTTAATCTCGTCCGTTACATAACGTGTCATAAGTAAAATATCGGCATCTGTGATTGACTCTCCTACTTCACTGAGTAATGCATGAAAGCTCCGTGTACGGACAAAATTTATTTCAGCCATTACCATAATCAGCTCTTCTTTATGTTTTCTTCCCATAGCAGGTGCTACACAAATCTCTTTATCTTCGCGGCTGCCGTTTGAGTTTGTGTAAAGTGCCGTCTTTTGGCCATTTGAAACCGATAAATCAACAACTGCTGCAAGAATCCGCAGCATATCTTCCATTGCCTGTGCTTTAAAGGGACTGTAGTTATCCCAGGAATTGTGGCTGTAGTCTGTGTTAAAAAAAACATAAAGCTTGGAATCCGAAGTAAAATCGCACCTTTGCACAACAAGTTTTCCGGACTTGGCACTTGCTTTCCAGTTAATCATGTTTTGCGGGTCACTTGTCGTATAATCTCTAATTCCTGCCGGCATAAACGGATCGGGCAGAAAAAAGCGTCTGACAATAATATCACCTTGAAAAGAACGTGCAGGTAAATTAATGTCAGCTCGTTTCATCGGTATCGGGTAAACATGCAGCCCTACAGCAGAGCTGTGTGACAATGTTTTTCTTGCAAGTCCCAGCAAATCACCTGTTGTCATGGTTGCTGCGCCCAAACGGTAATACCCGCGCTTTGTACAAACGATTTTATAAAGACGTCTGTTTCGGCGAAGCGGCTGCATTGTAACAACAGAGCGGTGAAAAACTCCGGCTCTGACCCGTGTGTTATCGTTTTTGGTAAAAAGCATTGTTTCACTGAAACGGGTTTCGATACGAAGCCAAAGGAGCGGCAGAAGCTTTCTGTTTTCGATTATTTCTGTGAGTTCATTGTCTTCGCCTTCATATATTTTATCGTGCAAAAGTGAGCATGAGTAAGTCAAACCACGAAGTGCAAGCAAATGATAAATCACGGCTTGCGTAATTACGACAAGTATAAAGGCTGTCAAAAACTGCATTATCATAATATTTGATTACTTGGGGACAGGCAATGTGGAGAGTATCTCGTCGAGTATTGATACGGCAGCGCGGTTGTCCATCGAAAGATTAGTCACAATCCTGTGTATAAAGACACTGTGACAAAGTGCTTTTATGTCATCGGGTATGACAAACTCGCGGCCTTCCATAGCTGCGTAGATTTTGACAGCCTTCATGAGTGCTTGTGTCCCGCGGGGGCTGACACCCAGATAAGATGATTTATGCTTGCGTGTCTCTTCAGCTATGTCGATGATGTAGTATTTCAGTTCGTCGGAAATGTGTACTTCGGGGAAAGCTGCAGCTGCTTTTGCTATGTCGTCTGCATTTACTACGGGTCTCAGCTCGTCTATCGGATTTTTACCGTCAAAACGTTCAAGCACAAGTACAGCTTCTTCCCTTGTCGGGTATCCCATGTTCCCTTTTATCAGGAATCTGTCAAGCTGTGCTTCAGGCAGCGGGAATGTTCCTTGTGTTTCTATGGGGTTTTGTGTAGCTATGGTAAAAAACGGTGGTGAGAGCTTTAGGGTTTCGTTGTCAATAGACACCTGACGTTCTTCCATACACTCAAGCAGCGCAGATTGTGTCCTCGGTGTCGCACGGTTTATCTCGTCTGCAAGCAGGATGTTTGTAAATACGGGTCCTTTTTGAAGTACAAATGTATCCTCTTTCTGGCTGTAGTAATGTATGCCTGTAATGTCAGAAGGTAATAAATCGGGTGTAAACTGGATACGGGAAAAACCGCAGTCGAGGCTTTTTGCTAAAGCACGTGCAAAGAGTGTCTTGCCTGTGCCGGGGACGTCTTCTATGAGCATATGTCCCGAGCCGATGATACAAATAAGTGCATGTCTTGCAACTTCTTCTTTCCCGACGATAACTTTTGCGATGTTTTCTGTAACACGGTTTGTAAGCTCTTTAATTATCACCATAGTGCTCTCTCTTCTATCTGTAGTTTGGACGTCACAATGTAAATTCATATCTCCCGGCAAGAAGTTTCATCCCGCGTCACGCAGGCGTGACGCTGCACTTGTTGCCGCCGCTCCCCCATCCATGGGTTCGCTATCGATATGAAATTTACATTGCTCCTTACAACACGTACAATTATACAGTAAGAGCACTGTTATTGTCCATAGCTGTGTTTCTTTCGTTTATCAATTCCCTTAAGCACAAACATCATTATGATACCTGCTAATGCACAGCATGCCGCGATTACGAACGCAGGGAACATAAGGCTCACATCATCTTGCGCGACATTCTTATAATAACCTGCGATTTGTGAGGATATTATAGCACCTGCGCCAAAGCCGAGAAGAACGAATCCATAGTTAGTAGCCATATGCTTGGCACCGAACACATCACCGGTCATTGACGGATATGTGCTGATAAGCCCGCCATAGAAAAAGCCGATTATTGCTATCAGAACATATATAAGATAACCCTCGACAACTGTGACAAACAGCGACGAAACCGCGCTACCGGTAAGAAGGATTATTATTGTATTTTTCCTCCCTATTTTGTCGGATGCCATTCCGCATAGCAGGCGTCCGAGAGAGTTAAACATGGAAATCGCCAAAACACCTATTGTTGCTGTTTCTGCAAGACCTTTTGATACCGCAATCGGTTTTGCGAATCCTATCATCATGAGTCCGCCCATACAAGCGAGCAGATATGAGACAACAACCAGATAGAAGCGCAGCGTTTTCAGCATTTCTATTGGTGTGTAGTCTTTTGTTAATTTTCCTGAGGGAGTATTTGAAGCAGCAGGTGCTGCAGTATAACCTTCAGGTGGGTTTTTCAAAAAAATGCATCCGAGTGTACATACTGTCAGAAAGACAGCACTTAGTACCATAAAGGTTCTCGGCTCACCAATACCCGAACCGCCAAAATCAATTACAAGCTTTTCAACTATCGGTGTGAAGACCACACCACCGAATCCGAGTGCTGAAACTATAATGCCGGTTGCTAGTCCCTTTTTATGTGGAAACCATTTCTGGACACAGGCAATTGTTGTTGCATATGTAAAACCCATGCCGAGTCCACCCATAACACCATAACCACCCCAAAGGAGCCAGCCGTAGCCAGGTGCAACAAAAGAAGCGAGAAAGAAACCGCTACTGAGAATAACACCTCCTGCAAAGACTACTATACGGGTATTAAACCTGACAGCCAGCTTACCTCCTATAATGCTTCCTACAGTAAGAGCGGCAAGCAGTAGCGAAAACGTGAGTCCTGCAGCTGCGTTATCTCCTCTGAAAATGCTGTTTGCAATCCCTGTTTGAAAGACGCTCCATATATATGCTGTTCCGAGTGTGAGTTGTATTGCGACCGATGCCATAACGGGGTACATTTTTTGATTTTGCACTTTAGTATCCTAACCTTTTTTCGGGAAAATATATTTTATTTCACTCTACTTGTCAAGTCAGAATAAGTGATAAATTTAGCAGTTATTTAGGTAAAAGTGTGTTGTAAATGTAGAATTATTTCTGCATTTTCTCTGTTTGCTTGCATTTTTACATCTAATTGATATAATTAATCAAGAATTTTTGATAAGGAGTCATTAAATAACATGAAATTTTCACAAATACCTTATATAAGACCCGACATGGCAGAGCTCGTTGCAACAGGAACTGCAATAGTCGAAGGCGTAAAAAATGCAAAGTCTGCGGCAGATGCAATGGCTGAATACGAAAAATACAAAAAACTATATAAAGATATTTATACATTACAAGCTATATGTACTATTCGCCACTCGGTAAACACAAAGGATGAGTATTACAGCGCTGAAAATGACTTTTTTGATGAAAACGGACCGTTTATGCAAAAGCTGAGTTTTGATTTTTATAGAGAAATGGTAAATTCCGAATTTCGTACCGAGCTCGAAAAAGAACTTGGTGAGTTTTGGTTTATTAATGCAGAGCTGATGCTTAAAGGTTTTGATGAAAAAATAATAGCAGAGATGCAAAAAGAAAATGCTCTTTGCACCGAATATGACAAACTCATCGCATCGGCAAGCCTTGACTTCGATGGTAAAAAAGTCAACCTTTCACAACTTCGAGCTTATCAATTATCCCCTGACCGTGAAGTCAGAAAAAGTGCTTTTGCCAAGAGAACAGAGTTTTTTGTTGAAAATGAAAGCAAGCTTAATGAAATCTATGATGAGCTTGTTAAGCTTCGTCATTTAATGGCACAAAAGCTCGGATATGAAAACTTCATAGAACTTGGCTATATAAGAATGCAGCGAAACAGCTATGATGCAGTTGCTGTTAAAAGTTTTCGTGACCATGTCAAAAACACCCTCGTTCCCTTTATTAACGAGATGAATGATGAAAGAAGAAAAGACCTTTCTGTCGAAAAGCTTAAATTCTTTGACGAAGACATTTATTTTGCCGATGGAAATCCCACACCGAAAGGCTCCGCAGAAGAAATGTTTGCAGCAGGTAAAAAAATGTACGATGAGCTTTCTTCCGAAACTAAAGAGTTTTTCGACTTTATGCTTGAAAACGAGCTCTTTGACGTTCTCGCAAAAGAAGGAAAAAGAGCAGGTGGTTACTGCACATTCATGCCAAACTACGGCTCACCTTATATATTTGCAAACTTCAACGGAACAAGCGAAGATGTTGATGTAATGACTCACGAGTGCGGGCATGCATTATGTGCGTATCTTGCAAGAGATATTGAAATCGTTGAATATCAAAATTACACAAATGATATTGCGGAAATACATTCTATGGGTATGGAGTTTTTTACCGTTGACTGGATGAACACATTCTTCCATGACGAAACCGACAAGTTCTTAAGAATGCAGCTTGCAGCATCGCTTGCATTTATTCCTTACGGCTGTATGGTCGATGAGTTTCAACATATAATATACGAAAATCCGGATATGACTCCGGATGAGCGCAAAGCTGTCTGGAAAAAGCTGGAGGGTGAATATAAACCGCATCTCGATTATGACGATGATCCCTTCTTTGGAAAAGGTGGCGGTTGGCAACGTCAATTGCATATTTACAACATTCCGTTTTATTACATCGATTATTGCCTTGCACAGTCCTGTGCTGTTCAATACCGCATTTGGATGGAATCTGATAAAGCTGCAGCATGGAAAAGCTACATAGAACTTCTAAGAAAAGCAGGCACCAAAAAGTTTACCGATGTTGTACTCGAAGCAGGCTTAAAGTCACCGTTTGAAGAAGACTGCATGAAAACACTGGTCAGTGGCGCAAAAGAGTTACTATGCTAAGATGTAACCGCCCAGCTTCTCGACACGTTTTTTGAACTCATCTGATTTTATTATTTCAAGCAGTGCTTTTACGGACGGAAGTTCCATAGCGTGGTCGGGAATCAGCAAATCATAATTCTCATCGCATATGTGTATAAAATCCAAATCGTACATGCTTGATGCCATGCATACACCAAGCCCGACATCAACAGTTCCCGATGCTACCATAGCTGCGATTGAAGCATGAGTGCAGACCTCTGTATCATAGCCGTATATTTGGCTTGTATCCACCTTTTCCTTACCGCACAAATAATCAAATAAAATCCTTGTTCCCGAACCTTTTTGCCTGTTAACAAATCGTATTCCTTTTTTAGTTAGGTCAGAGACATTTTGTATCCCTTTAGGATTTCCTTTTTTTACGAGTAAGCCTTGTTTTCTTTTGACAAGGCTTATTAGTTTTACCCCGCCTTCGGGAAT
>Ga0123356_10003894_pt1 | contig 15543 bp, 11 predicted proteins | sample TergutEmb28metaG_2_FD_92546 | JGI IMG/M metagenome (GOLD analysis project Ga0123356, IMG submission 92546) | Embiratermes neotenicus P3 segment gut microbial communities from Petit-Saut dam, French Guiana - Emb289 P3 | ecosystem: Host-associated > Arthropoda: Insects > Digestive system > Gut ... | reverse complement strand
TTCCATTTGAAATTCAAGAATATATTTTTTCGCACGGTAAATGCGAAATTGCGACTCATTCGGAAATTGCATTATGGCATGCTCAATAGCCAAGTCAAGGTATTTAAAATTGAAACCGCGCATCAGTTCCTCAATAATCATTTCCATTTCCATAGAATCGAAATACTGGGACACGCCATTATCAATACTATTGATAAAATCGTTTACTAATTCAGAATTTTCAAATGAGTCCATTTAGTGGTTAGTGATTAGTGGTTAGTGGTTAATAATTAGTGGTTAGTGATAATGTTTTTGTTAAAGAGAATAACCACTAACCACTAATCACTAACCACTGATTTACTATTCAAACGATAAAATTGCTTTTTTAATCAGTTCGATGGCTTCGCGAAGTTGCTCTTCTGTGATCACCAAAGGAGGCGTAAAACGAATGATATGTCCGTGTGTAGGTTTCGCAAGCACGCCTAATTCTTTCATTTTCAAGCACACATCCCATGCTGTTTTTCCGTTGTGGGGACGAATGATGATAGCGTTCATCAAACCTTTTCCGCGCACCAATTCAATCATATCGCTTTTCACGGATTGCATTTCTTCGCGGAATATTTTCCCTAAGTATTCTGATTTTTCAACCAATTTTTCATCTTTAATTACTTCCAACGCCACCATGGCTACTTTGCAAGCCACTGGGTTTCCGCCATAAGTTGAGCCGTGTTCTCCCGGTTTAATCGTGAGCATCACTTCATCATCGGCTAAAACTGCGGATACCGGATATGCGCCTCCTGATAATGCTTTTCCTAAGAGCAGCAGGTCGGGGCGAACGTTTTCGTGGTCGCAAGCCAACATTTTGCCTGTACGTCCAATACCGGATTGAATTTCATCGGCAATAAACAATACGTTATTGGCTTTGCAAAGTTCGTATGCTTTTTTCAAGTAGCCTTCATCGGGTACAAATACACCGGCTTCTCCTTGAATAGGCTCAAGTAAAAATCCTGCCACGTGCGGATCTTTCACAGCTTCTGCCAAAGCGTTCAAATCGTTATAAGGTACGCGAATAAAACCGGGGGTAAAAGGACCGTAACCGCCATAAGAATCGGGGTCGCTTGACATAGAAACGATGGTAATCGTTCTTCCGTGGAAGTTATTTTCGCAGCAAATAATTTTAGCTTGATTTTCTGGAATACCTTTTACTTTGTAAGCCCATTTGCGGCACAATTTAATCGCTGTTTCATCAGCTTCTGCGCCGGAGTTCATCATGAGCACTTTATCGTATCCGAAGTACTCTGTGATATATTTTTCAAAAACACCCAACACATCATTGTAAAATGCGCGGGATGTAAGGGTGAGCGTGCGCGCTTGTTCGCACATTGCCTCTACAATTCTCGGGTGGCAATGCCCTTGATTTACAGCTGAATATGCAGCAAGAAAATCATAATACTTGTTTCCCTCTACATCCCACATAAAAGGACCTTCTCCTTTTGCAAGTACAACGGGGAGTGGGTGATAATTGTGTGCTCCGTACTTGTCTTCCAATTCGATAGCCTGCTGGCTGCTTGTTGCTTTTTGAATCATAATAAATTAATTTAAAGTGATATATTGATTTTTTTATGCGGTGGCAAAAGTACATCTTTTTTCAAGATGGGGGATATTTAAAAAAGATCTGAATGGGCGGTGTTTAACAAAAAACTACCCTACCACCGCCCTCCTAATCCTCAACAACTTCTCCAGCAACCCCTCCAACTGCGCAAGCGGCAACATATTCGCCCCATCCGAAAGCGCATTTTTCGGATCGGGGTGCGTTTCTAAGAAAATGCCGTCAAATCCTACGGCAATGCCGGCTTTGGCTAATGTTTCAATCAACTCAGGTTGCCCGCCGGTAATGCCGGCAGATTGGTTGGGCTGCTGCAATGAGTGCGTGCAATCTAACACCACCGGGCATCTGTTTTGCTTCAGGGCTTTAATGCCTCTAAAGTCCACGATAAGATCGTGATAGCCAAAGCTGGTACCGCGCTCGGTAATCATCACTTGCGGGTTGCCGGCGGCACGTACTTTCTCAACTGCAAATTGCATCGCCTCCGGGGATAAAAATTGCCCTTTCTTGATATTCACTACTTTGCCGGTTTTAGCAGCAGCTTGCAACAATTCGGTTTGGCGACATAAAAATGCCGGAATTTGAAGCACGTCGGCTACTTGTGCGGCAAAAGCCGCTTCTTCGGGCGCATGGATATCGGTAACGATGGGAACGCCCAACTGTTCGTTCACTTTTGCCAGCACGGCTAAGGCTTCCACATCGCCAATGCCTGTGAAGGAATACATAGACGAGCGGTTGGCTTTGCGGTAAGAGGCTTTGAAGTAGAAGTGGATTTCTAAGCGCTTGCAAATGGCAGCAATGGTTTGGGCGATGTGCAAAGTGGTATTCTCATTTTCTACGACGCAAGGTCCGGCAATGAGGAAGAAGTTTTGGGTTTGGTGGGTTTGCATGGGGTTTAGTGATTAGTGATTAGTGGTTAGTGATTAGTGGTTAGTGGTTAGTGGTTAGTGGTTAGTGATTAGTGGTTAGTGGTTAGTGGTTAGTGGTTAATTGGGTTGAGGCTCAATATTCAATATTCAATCTTTTTGCCATTTATCATTCATAATAAAATAAGCCTTAATTTCAGGATATTGGGTTAGAAAAGCCTCTGCTTTTTCTACACCCATTACCATAAAGGCAGTGGCGTAAGCATCGGCAAGCGCGCAGGTAGAAGCCATTACGGTAACACTCAGCAAATCGTTCATTTCTGGATATCCGGTGTATGGATTTAGAGTATGCCCGTATCGCTTTCCGTTTACTTCAATGTAATTGCGATAGTTTCCGGAGGTCGCTACCGAAATATTTTGAAGTTCCATAATTTCTTCTGCGGCGATGGCATCATATTTAGTTTCAGTGGGTTTTTGTATGCCGACACGCCACTTTTTGCCGGGAGCACGTTCGCCGCACACACACAATTCTCCGCCAATATCTATTAAAAAGTTTTCCAATCCTTTCGAGGTTAAAAATGCAGCTACTAAGTCCACGCAATACCCTTTGGCAACAGCGTTAAAATTGAGTTGGATGTCCGGATTTTCTTTTACAATTATGTTTCCGGAAATTTTAATCTTTTTATAACCTACTGTTTCTAATGCTTTTGTAACATCTTCTTCTGACACTTCCTGAGGAGCATCTTTTCCAAATCCCCACAAATCTACTAATACGCCTATGGTAAAATCGAAAGCGCCGTCGGTTTCTTCGCACACTTGCAACGACACTTCCAAGATATGCTTCAAAATATCGTTTAAAGTATCTGTTTCGTTTCTATTGATACGTGAAACTAAGGAGTTAGGATTAAAAATGGAAGCTGTATTATTTAACTCTGCAATTACCGAATCAATTTGCGATTGGGTGATGTTGGTTTTATCTGCGATGGTGATGTTGTAGTAAGTGCCGAGGGCTTTTCCTGAAAAATGCGTTGTAGGAGGTTTTGTGGTGCATGCGCAAAATAGAATGTTAAGTCCTAAGATTAAGTAAGTTATTTTTTTCATGACACTGAAACTTGATTTTCAGAAATATATTGTCCATTTATAAAAACATCACAAGCAATAAAGTCCTTTTTCCTTAATATATTGAGCCACCGCATCCGGCAAGTATTCCCTTACCGCCTTCTTCTGTTGTACCAAATCCCGAACCTCAGTAGCCGAAACTGGAAGCAACTGCGCCTCCAAATAAACAACATGCGGATGTTCCATGTTTTTTTCAAAAGCCACACCACTACGCGGATAAACATAAAGTGTATACCGCTTTAGTATTTCTTCATAATGCTTCCATTTATGAAAGTTCTCAATATTATCAGCTCCCAAAATCAAAGAAAACTCATCGTTTGGGTACTGTTTCTCAAGCTCTTTCAATGTTTCGATGGTATAAGACGGCGAAGGCAAAGAAAACTCTATATCGTGAGCATGCAAATACGGAATATCTTGAATTGCTAATTTTACCATGTTCAATCTATCATCCTCAGAAGCTAAATCATTTTTGTCTTTCAAAGGATTATTGGGAGATACCACCAGCCAAATTTGGTCAAACAGCGCTTGCTGCATTAAAAAATCAGCAATGGCAAGATGTCCGTTATGAATTGGATTAAATGACCCGAAATAGAGACCGATCTTCACAAATAATTTTTATCAGAAATAAATATCAAAAAATCTTTTTATCCCAATGTGCCTGAGAGAGCAGCGGCTATCACAACGACAGGGATTACCGTAATGCTTAGTCCGAGTGCAACAATCATCATAATTCCTGTAAATTTCCAGTAAGATTTCATGTTTCTAAAAGCGGCCTCCATCTCAAGAGTATCATTCATGAGTACAGCTTTAGCAGCTTTTTTTGCAAAAAGATACAAATATCTCGTAGGGAAAAACACAACAACCCCTATTACGAGATAAAACCAGCCAATGATAGAAAGCGAGAACGGCATGTTTGCATAACTTCCCATAAGAGAGCCGAATGCAAACATACTTAAAGCGGTAAGAATAAGAAATACTATAGCAACAAATTGTACTATTGCTATGAATTTACTCCACACAGATGCGGTTTTTAGATAATTTTTTGAATTTTCGGTTACTTCTAAAGTACCGGTTTTTTGTTCTAAATTGTCGAAAGTTTCCATACATATAAATTTTGTGAATAATTTGGCAAAAGTAAAAAAAAATAATTCCTCTACTCAAAACAAAACAATGCGCTAAGCAACTGGAATCGTAACTTTATTCCCATCGCGAATTGTTTGGTAATGCGGCGACACCAACTCAATACCTGCTTCACGAAAAACATCTTGCACATTTTGACGTAGCGCCGAATAGATTTGTGGCATTTTATCCGCATCTGTCACATATACATTCAATTGGTATTTCACATAAAAATCGTCGAACGCCGTTTGAAGGATAAAGGGTTGTGGGGTTTCCAGCACATCGGGCGTTTGTTTAGCCGCTTTAAGAAGCAGTTCGTGCACTTGTCGCCATGGAGTTTCGTAGCCAAAAGTAAGCTCCGTATGCAAAATCAAGTTAAACGTACGTGCCGATTCCGAATAATTAAACGTTTGTGCCGCCATGATACCGGAATTGGGGATGGTTACCTCCTCGTTTTTGGGCGTACGAATCCGAATTACAAAAGGCGTTTTTTCTATCACATTGCCCACCACATCGTTAATTTTAATGCGGTCGCCCACCTTGAACGGTCGCATGTAAGTGAGTACCAACCCCGACATCATGTTATTGATAACAGACGTTGAGCCTAACGAAATAATAACCCCAATAAATACCGACACTCCTTGAAACACTCTTGAATTAGAGCCGGGTAGCAGCGGAAAAATCAGGATAAACATAAAAGCATAAAGTAAAAACCTGATAATATTGAACGTTGGGTGCGCCCAATCGGGATAAAAGCCTTTGATTTTGAGCCGCTCTTTGCTGATTCCTTCGGCTACAAAACGAAGCCCTTTTATTATGTACATGAAAATGACAACAGTCAAAATAATTCTGATAAGACTCGGAATGTAATCAAGAATACCGGAAAGCATGGCTTTTAAGGGCTTCCACACATAGCCAAACAAAATCGTGGCAAGATTTTTTGTTGCAGGAAAAATACTGAAAAGCAGCGGAATAGTCAAATACAGCATCAGGAAGATAACCAGATAACGCAATATTTTGATAAAAAAGAGGATAAATTTAATGGCCCCCTCCTCCCCCATTAATTTAAACGATTTAATGTATATCGCTTTAATTTTTGTTCCTTTTAGTTGTTCAACTTTGGAAGATAATTTACGGAAAACGAGATTAATCATCTTTATCAGAAAATACTGCCCTCCTACAATAAGCAACACTAAAAGTCCTCTCCACAGGATATTCGCCCAATAAGTATTCTTTTCATGCTGTACGATAGCGTTTTGTATGTTTTTTTTGTAATCCTGCGCTAAGGCCAATGGTGTTTTTCCCATTAATGCGGCATCGGCTTCAGAAATCGTCAGGATGATAAGATCTTGGTAAGCAATGCAAGCCATATCTGTTTCAACAAATACGGTCATGGAGTCGGGTTTAAAATTTCCAAACTCTTTGTTCAAATTCCGGATTCTTTCAGTTACCGATTTAGCCCGATCGTATGGGGTAAACGATCCGATTCCGGTGTGAATGAAGAACAGCGTGTCGCGAAAAGGGGCTACAGGTTCCGGTTTGTATATTTTCTTTAAAGAAACGGATTTTTTTTGGGGATCTGTGGGGAGCGTGTCATTTTGAGCATAGGCTGTTGCATTTAGAAACAGTGCAATGCTAAATAAAAATATTAACTTAATGATACTTAGTTTATTCATAAATTAAAAGTCTAAAATAAAATTAAGGCAAATATAGTTTTTATTTAGTATTTACAATGTGTTACAAAACTCACAAAGAAACGCTACCTTCCCAATAAAAAAACAGTCGGCTGCTTATGCAAATCCAATTTCTGCCCTTTCCACTTCTTCACCGTCATCGTTTTTATCGTCTGATTTTCAGCAGTAATGTTAACTCCTAAACAAAGCCGCATAGCCGGATCGCAAACAGCAAGTATAGATTTGAATACATGATTGTTACGATACGGCGTTTCTATAAAAATCTGCGTTTGGTTGCTCTTTTTCACCAACGATTCTAAAAAACGCAACTGTCGTTCTCTATCCGGTTGCTCTCTAGGCAAATAGCCGTTAAAAGCAAACGATTGCCCATTCAGCCCCGAGCCCATCAGCGCCAACAATATGGAACTTGGACCGATGAGCGGAATAACTTCCACACCAAGCTGTTGTGCACGCGAAACGATAATGCTACCGGGATCAGCCACACAAGGAGTGCCTGCATCTGAAATAAGTCCCAAGTTTTTACCTTCTGTTAAAGGTTGCAGCAAAGTTTCAATTTCATCACCTTTTGTGTGTTCATTTAAGGTAGAAAATTGCAAAGTTTCCATCGGCTTTTTCATGCCTAATTTTTTCACAAAACGTCTTCCGGTGCGCAAATCTTCCACAATAAAATGGTCAATTTCCTGAATAATTTCCGAATTATAAGCGGGGAAAATCTTCGCAAAGTCGCATTCTGCCAAAGGCGAAGGAATTAAATAAAGAGTACCGTTTTTCATTTATGTAAATTTCAGTGCAAAAGAATAAAAAAATAAAATCACGCAAAGGCGCAAAGACGCAAAGTTTCTTTTCTTTGCGCCTTTGCGCCTTTGCGTGAATAAAATAAAAAATTACTTTTGCCAAAACTTTTCATGTATGTTTACTAAAATCGCCATCATCGGCACCGGAAATGTGGGAACTTGGTTGCATAAAACGCTGCAAGATCAAAGTAATTTGCAAATACTCTCCATTTCAAGCAGAAAAATTGAAACATTGCCAAAAAATTTCGATTTATACATTTTTGCTTTAAAAGATGATATTTATGAAGTCGTTTTGCAACAGATTTCATTTAAAATGCCGCACGCAGCGCATACTTCAGGGTCGCTTTCGCAAAATATTTTAGCGCCTTTTGCGGAAAAATATGGCGTAATTTACCCGTATCAAACAATAAAGAAGGAGAAGGGAGAAAAGGAGAAAGGAGAAGGGAAATTCCTTCTCCTCTCTGAGGAGAAGGTGGCAGACGGCGACTTGTCGCCGGATGACGGAAGAGGTGATAATGAAGGTAAAATTCCTCTTTGTATCGAAGCCTGCGATTCTTCTTTCGAAACCACCCTCCTCCAATGGGCAACCTCCATGTTCAACATCGTACACAAAGTCAACGAAAAACAACGCTTCGCCATGCACTTAGCTGCCGTTTTCGCCAATAACTTCACCAACGCTATGTACGATATTGCTTATCAGATTTTTAAGGAAAATAACTTAGACTGGTCGCTCATTTTTCCATTATTAGAAAATACATTGGAAAAAGCCAAACGCCATGCGCCTCACGCGGTTCAAACAGGACCGGCAGTGCGCAACGATATTTCAATCATGGAAAAACATTGCAACGCTTTGAACAATAAAGAATTAAAGGACTTATACTTATTGGTCTCAAAAATTATTCAGCTAAAATAAGATTTAGTCAAATAAATTTTTATCTACCTGTGTGTAACTTCAAAATTTCATATTAATTCGCGCCGCAAAAAAAACAAGCATTTTTTTTACTAAATAACTAATATTAAGCATATTACATCATGCACATTCCTTCTATATTTAATGATTTGGCTTTAATTTTAATGGTTGCTGTAGTTACTACCATGATATTCAAATGGTTGAAGCAGCCTGTTGTGTTGGGATATATCGTTGCCGGAATTATTACCGGCCCTCATTTTCTGGATTTTATTACGGTGGACAGCACAGACAATATTAAACTTTGGGGTGAATTTGGAGTGGTTTTTTTATTGTTTGCCTTAGGCTTGGAATTTAACTTGAAAAAACTGCATAAAGTAGGCGGAACAGGCGCTATTACGGTTCTTTCAGAGTTAATTATTATGTTTAGTGTCGGGTTTTTAGCAGGGCATTTTATGGGCTGGAAAGTCATGGATTGCATTTTTTTGGGCAGCATGATTACCATTTCTTCTACCACTATTGTGATCAAAGCATTTGATGAACTGGGACTTAGAAAGCATAAATTTTCCAATGTTGTATTTGGAGTTTTAATAGTTGAGGACGTCGTTGCCGTATTACAATTAGTAGTGTTATCTACTATTGTTATTGGCGCAGGGTTTAGTGGCGAGCAACTCATGTCCACTTTTTCTACATTGCTCATGTTCATCGTTTTCTTTTTTGTTTTGGGGATTTACATTATTCCGGGATTTTTGAAAATGACCCGAAAAATCATAAGTGAAGAGAACCTGCTTCTTATTGCTACAGGGCTTTGTTTTGGGATGGTGGTCTTGACGGATAAATTTGGATATTCTTCAGCATTAGGCGCTTTTTTAATGGGTGTGATTCTTGCCGAAACCTTAGAATCGGAAAAAATTCACCATTTAATTTCGCCGTTAAAACACTTGTTTGTAGCCGTATTTTTTGTATCTGTAGGAATGTTAGTTGATTTCTCGGTGATCGCCTCCAATATTTTCCCTATTTTGATCATTACGATGTTGGTCCTTTTTGTGAAACCATTGAGCGCTATGCTGGGCATTTTTACTTCAGGGCAACCTTTGAAAACGGCTGTTCAATCGGGATTAAGTTTAGGGCAAATTGGGGAGTTTTCATTTATTATTGCCACTTTAGGTTTGAACGCCGGTGTAATTGATCCGATGCTCTATCCGATTATTGTATCGGTTTCGGTAATCACTACTTTTATCACCCCGTATTCCACAAAAATAGCGGAGCCGTTATACGAGCGTATCCATAAAGTTTTGCCGATCCGCTGGCAAAAGATTGTTGAGCGACCACAGAAAGCTCCTAAACCGCAATCTTCCTATAAAATTTTCATAAAGAAATCTAGTATAAAATATATATTCTCAACCTTAATTTATGTTTCGCTGCTGTCTTTTATCGTGTTTTTATCTATCTACGCTTTAAAACCGTTTGTAGAGCAGTTTTTGCCTTTATCTTGGGCAAAAATAATTTCTTTTACAGTTACCTTAGTGGCAATATTGCCCGTTTTATGGGTTTTGATTGCAGAAAGATTATCGTTTCGCGACAATTTTCATCGAATTTGGAGAAAAAATACCATCGACAAAATAATTCTGCTTTCATTGATTTTAATAAGAGTATTGATTCTCACGTCTTTTATAGCATTTTTGGTAGTTTATTATTTTCATTTTACCATGATCATTGCAATAGTAGTAGCACTAATATTAACATTATTTATCATTTTATCTCAAAAAAGAATTAATAATTATTTTAAAATAGAAGAAAAGTTTCTTCAAAATATGAATCAAAAACCTACTATTCCCGAACTTAGCATTCCTGAAGATTTGAGTAAGAATTTACGTACGGAAGTTTTAACGGTTAGTGATTGCTCTGAAGTGATAGGAAAAACCCTTGCCGAATTGCATTGTTGTGAACAATACGGCGTAAACGTCATTAGTATTATTCATGGATTTAGCCGTTTTGATTTACCTTCGGGAGAAGACCATTTATTTCCTAATGATAAATTAGTGGTCATTGGAAATGAAGAGCAACTCAATGCATTTAAGAGTATTATTGAAAAAGAGGGCGATTTTCCGTTAAAAAAAACAAAAATGAATTTATATCATATTTCATTATCGCCTCATTCTTCGTTAATTGGTAAAACGAAAGAAGAAATCGGGTTTAGAAAAAATCACAACTGCATGTTAGTATGTATATCTAGAAAGAAAAAAAATTTAATGAACCCCACATCTTCTACTGTTTTACGGAGTGGAGATTTGCTTTGGCTAATTGGTGAAAAGGAAACTATTTTGAATTTGGAACATCTGTAGCAGCCTTGTTAAAAGCTTTCAAACGTTTTTTAAATCCTTCATATTTAAACTGGTAGATCACCGTATTTTTAAAATATTTTTCAAAAGATTCAAGCGTTAAAGTATTGAAAATTTCATTTTTATTTTCTACAAATGAAGCTCGCAACGCCACCGCTTCTTCATTAACAGGAGCATGAAGATTATTGGGGCAAACATTTTGGCATACATCACAAGCAATTAACCAGCCATATTGTGCAATGCGGGTAAAATTGGTTTCTTTTTTGTTTAAGTTGATATGCGTAATACATTGATTACAATTTATATAATAGGGCGCTACAATCGCTTTTGTAGGGCAAGCAGCTATACACTTAGAACAGTTTCCGCATGAATCTTGATTGGGCACATCATACTCATCTACTTCTTTATCAATTAATAAAGCTCCCAAAAAGATAAAAGAGCCGAATGGAGTTTGAATAATTCCGTTTTTGCCATAGTAGCCAATTCCGGCTTGTACTGCCCAGGCTTTTTCCGAAATAGCCGAAGAGTCAATAGTAGTTTTATAATTGAAAGCACCGTATTTTTCTTGCAAACTTTGCACCAATTTCTCCAACCTCTCTTTCATAACCACGTGATAATCTTTAATCTGTGCATACTGCGAAATTTTACAGTTTTCTCCTTTCGTGCCTTCGTGCTTTCGTCCCTTCGCGCCCACCTCACACCTCTCACCCCTCACCTCATACCTCATATTATAATTAAATCCACAGACTACTACCGATTTACAATTTTCCAATAAAAATTCCGGGTGAAAACGTTTTTCAATATCTCGTTCTAAATATTCTTTTTTTGCATGAAAATTTTGAGCTAATGCTTTTTCAAATCGCTCTTTTGCAATTGTTAATGGCTCGGCTTTTGCGATGCCGCATAAAGCGAACCCGCAATTATGGGCTTGTTGTTTTATTATTTTTGAATGGATTTTCATTATTCGGCTATTTTTTTCTACTACGTTGTAAATGTGTATAACCCTTGCTATAAAGCACTTCCATGGTTATTTGAGATAAATCAAATGGTTGGCAAATATATAATAAGATTTTCATTGATATATTTTTTCACTACCGACCAACAAATATTAAAAATTCTGAGTGTTAAAAAAGGCGATAGGAACATCGCCAAAAAACTGTATTTTTGCACACAAAAATTATTTCCACAATGAAAAAAATCTTAATCCTCACCTTAGCCACCTTCCTTTCTTTTGCACTTTTCGGGCAAAATATCCCTGTAGAAAAATATCTTTATGCAGGGTACCATGTTGTGCAAAAACCGCTGCAAATAAATTCCTTAAACGTAAAAGGAAAAAGTTTTGAAGAGAAAACTATCTTGCAAAATTTTGTTTCATTCGACAAGATTTTTGAGCAAACCAATACCCTTACTTCAGATTCCGGCAAAATAAGTTTTATCACGCCAAAAGATCAGTATGCGCTTCATTACTTTAAGTTTTACATCTTTCCGAATCAGTTTGTGAAAGGTGATTTGAGCTTAAAAACTGCGGATATGTTTGAAGTTTACATAGATGGGGAAAAGAATAAAAAAGATAAAACCACCTTCGATTCTGTCGCTAAATCGATTTCAGTCGAATTAACGTTGGAACCGAGGCGTTACGAGGTAATTATAAAATATTTGGCGCCGAATAATGATAAGGATACGTGTTTTTTGGAAGTATTTTTTACGCCGAAAAATAATGAAAAATTGATAATATCCACTGACCCCACGCAATTCTACGGCATCGAAATCATCCAAAACGGCATCACTATCACCGGCGTATCCATTTCTCCCAACGGAAAATACATCAGAGCAAATTACAGCGAGCGGAGCGATGAAAAACCGCGCACCTATTCCAAATTGTTTGATGCCGAAACGGGGAAATTGTTAGTCTATAATTTACCTTCTAATGTAAATTGGGCACCGGCTTCATCGCAACTTTATTTTACACGAAAAGGTTTAAAAGGCAATGAATTGGTTTTCATAAATCCGGCTACCATGGAAGAAAAAGTAGTGGCGGCAAATGTTCCCGAAGGTAGGTTTACATTTATGCCCAACGAGGAAAAACTCATCTACTATCCGGAGGAAAAAGCGCCCAAAGAAATGGAGTTTTTTAACCGCATTTTAGACAATAGTGATAGATATGATGCTTTTAGGAAACGCTCTACCTTGTCGCTTTACGACTTAAAAACAGGCGTAATGCAACCGCTTACTTTCGGATACCACAGCTCCTGGCTGAGCGATGTAAGCCCGGATAGCAAGTATTTAATTTTCGGCACCACAAATACCGATTATACGAGACGGCCGTTTACAGCCACCAATCTTTTCCTGCTAAATTTAGAAACCTTAGTAGCAGATACGTTGTTTTATGATGAAAAATACTTGTCTTCTGCCGTTTATTCTCCCGATGGCAAGCAATTGTTGCTTACCGGAGGTCCCGAAGCATTTAACGGCATCGGCTTAAATATTGGAAATGAAGAGATTGCCAATGCTTACGATACGCAGCTTTTTTTGTATGATTTGACATCCAAAGAGATAAAACCATTAACCAAAAACTTCAATCCCTCTATAAGCAGAGCGACTTGGAATGTTGCCGATCAAAAAATCTATCTTTTAGTCAATGAGAAAGATATGGTAACGATGTACACGCTGGATCCTAAAACAGGCAAGTTTACTTCTTTGCCGGCTCCCGAAGAAGTGATCAGATCTTTTTCCGTAGCCAAATTTGCGCCGGTAGTGGCTTTTTCCGGTCAAAGCCACGCCAATGCCGATAGATCGTATGTGTTTCAGACAGGAAAGAAAAACAAGTTAATCTGTTTGGATGATATTTCTAAAGATAAATTGGCGAACGTGCAATTGAGCGAGATGTTTCCTTTTGATTTTACTTCGGAGGACGGCACTTTAATTACCGGTCGCTATTATTTGCCGCCCAATTTCGATCCTGAGAAAAAATACCCGATGTTGGTGTACTATTACGCAGGAACTACGCCTACCGTAAGAAGTTTAGAATTTAGCTACTCTATGCAAATGTATGCGGCGTTAGGCTATATCGTTTATACGCTCAACCCGAGCGGAACCATTGGCTTTGGGCAGGAGTTTAGCGCACGGCACGTAAACGCCTGGGGGAAACGCACGGCAGATGAGATTATTGAAGGCACAAAACAGTTCTACCGCACCCATCCGTTTGTTGACTCTACCAAAATTGGAGCTTTCGGCGCAAGCTACGGCGGTTTTATGACGATGCACCTGCTTACCCTTACCGATATCTTTGCCGCCGCCATCAGCCACGCCGGAATCAGCGCACTAACCAGCTACTGGGGAGAAGGAAATTGGGGCATTGGCTATTGCGCCGCCGCAAACGCCGATAGCTACCCATGGAATAACAAAGAATTGTTTGTAGGACAAAGCCCTCTGTTTCACGCAGATAAAATTAACACACCACTGCTGTTATTACACGGCGCAGACGACGACAACGTGCCGGTGGGCGAAAGCATTCAAATGTACAACGCTTTAAGAATATTGGGCCGACCGGTGGATTTTATTATGGTAGAAGGCGAAAAACACGGCATCACCGATTACAAAAAGCGCACCAAGTGGGCAAAAACCATGCAGGCGTGGTTTGCCAAATGGTTGAAAGAGCAGCCGGAATGGTGGGAGGAGCTTTATCCGGAGAGAAAATTGTAAACAAAATATATCTTTGCACCCGAAAAATTTTAATCTTAAAATCATAAGACATGAAAAAAACTTTCTCCTTATTTGCATTAGCAATCATTATTCTATTGAGCGCTTGCAACAAGCCTAAACTTGAATGTAAAATTATATCTCCTAAGGATGGAGCGGAAGTTCCAATTCATAAAGACTTGGTAGTTATAGTAGAAGCTACGGATACCAAGAGCTCTGTGGCAATGGTAACAGTAACTTTGAATGGCGTTACCTACCCTACTACATTGACCGAACCTTATACTACTACTATTCCTTATCAACTTTTAACTCTTGGCAAACACACTATTAAAGCAGTTGCTGTAAATCATGAAGGCGTGCAAGCGGAAGACATTGCTGTCATAAATATTGTGGAGAGCAATGCCGGCGATGAAGATGAAAGTCCCTCTTTTGTTAATTTTGCTAATGGCATAGTTCCAATCAGCTGGAGAACAACTACATGGGTAATAGAAAATGCGCTTGGATTTGATGACCTCTATTCATTAAGAGCAGACAAACCTACTTCGATTGTTACAACCCAAAAAACAATGACTAATCCCAGTTATGTTGAATTTTACATAAGATGTGATTATGGAGATTATTTTGATTTATTTATTGACGGAGTAAAGGCGCAACCGATTGGGTCTGCTCTGTCAACCGATCCTAAGTGGAAAAAATGGGTGTATCCTTTTGAAAAAGGAAAACGTACATTTAGATGGGAAAATACAAATGGACAAGTGGTATATTTAGATAACATCACCTTTGCGCCTGCAGAAGTGCCGGAAGTAACTACAAACACTAACATTACGAATATTACAGGTGCGTCTGCTACTTTGAGAGGAGAGGTTACCGGCCATGGAAATCATCCGGTAACCGCACGAGGTATTTGCTGGAGCACTTCTGAAAATCCTACCATTGATGGCAACGAAACAACAAATGGTCCCGGATTAGGAACATTTACCAATAATATAACAGGGCTTAAATCAAATACCGTTTATCATGCACGGGCGTATGCTACCAATGCAGTGGGTACCGGTTACGGAGAGCAGGTTACTTTTACCACATTGGAGGCATTTTTACCTGAAGTAACAACTGCAAATGTAACAAACATTAGCGGTACAGCGGCTACTTGCGGAGGAAATGTAACAAACGACGGCAATAGCCCAATAACAGCGCGAGGTGTTTGTTGGAGCATTGTTGAAGAGCCGACTATTCATGACCATAAAACGACGGATGGAACAGGAACAGGAAGTTTTACAAGCCAAATAACAGGACTGACTCAAAGCACAACTTATTATGTACGCGCTTATGCCACCAATGGCGAAGGAACGGCTTATGGTACGCAGAGAAGTTTTACAACAACAACTTCTCCTTTTGCTACTCCGGGTTATTACTCTATT
>Ga0123356_10003893_pt1 | contig 15547 bp, 12 predicted proteins | sample TergutEmb28metaG_2_FD_92546 | JGI IMG/M metagenome (GOLD analysis project Ga0123356, IMG submission 92546) | Embiratermes neotenicus P3 segment gut microbial communities from Petit-Saut dam, French Guiana - Emb289 P3 | ecosystem: Host-associated > Arthropoda: Insects > Digestive system > Gut ... | reverse complement strand
GCAGTCTATCCCGCCATGAAGCGCCATGTTTATCGCAGCTAAGTCAAATCTAAATGACAAATATAAATATAATCTATCACATCGAATAAAATACAATTGATGATATTGCGGCACTGTTTTTTTATGCGAGGTTTTCTATAGTGGAAATCTTTTTGGTATTTTGAAGTTTGAGGGAAAAAATACAAGAGCGTTTCTGTTGAAAAACGATAACGCATTAAATCGTTTGGGATGTTAAGGTTTATCCCAATTTTCTAAGTGTGCCAAAATAACGCTATGCCATATCATCACAATTTTTCAATCTCTTCTGTTGTAAGTCCGGTGAATTTAATAATTTTTTCCACTGGTTCTTTATTATCTTTCATTGTTTTTGCGATTTGCGCAATGCCCTCTTCTCTGCCCTCTTCTCTGCCTTCTTCCCTGCCTTCTTCTTTGCTAACCTCTAAAGCCTCTTCCAGATTCCATTCCTGTAATAACATATTTCTAACCTCCGATGAATTACGCTCCAGATACTCCCTTAGGACATTACGTTTTATGCACTCATTTATAGCGCGCTTTACTGCATCATCTAATTTTTGTGTCTCTTTTTCGTACTTGCGCACTAAATCTATAAATATTTCATAACCGTCAAGGGTTATGCTTCTTTGAGCTAACTGCGGGTTATGCCCCTTATTAATATTGTATACGTCCACAGAAATTTCAAGTTCTATCGGAATATTTTTACTATAATCTTTGAACATCTGTGATAATTTAAGCGTTTGTTTATCCGGTACATTGTCTTTGACGCCGTTATAGAGGACAAAAAATTCGGGGCGCGGGATTTTTATCATATTTTTACGATATAAATTTTTATTCTCGCAAATTTTCTCATAAACCCTTGCGATATAGAGCAGCATACGTAACGGCATATTTTTGTTGACCGTTGACTGATGCTCAATGAGAACAACTATTCTGTCATCAATCACAAAAGAGACGTCGTTTATCTGCTCCATAAATAATACATCTTCGAGCGTTGTAATTTCAACACTAGTGTCGGGGCCGTAATTTGTCTCTGCAAGCGCATTGTAAAGCTCCCGCGCATTTTCTTCATTGTTAAAAAGGTCTGTAAATACGGTGTTTTTGTATTTTTTGTTTGTGTTTGTTTTGGTAACTGCGGGTGTACAAGCTGTCATGGTTTCCTCAAAAGCGTTTGGGTTAATGGATATTAACAAAATGCAGAAGAGAGTAACTGCCGGGAGTTGAAATTGGAAAAAACTGAAAAATGCTAAATGCTGAAAATTGGTCACTGCGGTAAGTTGTAATATTACAATATAATTAATGCTGTTTATTCTTGCTAAATATTTAATTGGGGGAATTGCTTTAATTGTGTTTTTAACGTTGGCGAATTAGTGAAATAAAAACAACTCCGTCCCCAAAGTCTAAAATTAAAAATATAGTACAGTCTTAATGACTATTTATCTTTAGACCTTTTTCGTTGTGTTTCCTGTTTGCCTTTTGAGTGACTATACGTCCAAACAGCAGTCATTCCGCGTGGAAATGTATATGTACCTGCTTTCATGCCATTTTGGTCATAAAAATTCCGAAAATTATCATGATTAGATATGCCACCGGAATTGTTAAGAGAAACTCTAAATGGATTCCCAATCATCGTCACATTTTCTCCGATGGTAACGCTTGCTCTATCCCAAGAAAATGGTCTAGTAAAATTACCTGCTATCATATGAAACGCAGCCTCTCCAATAGAAGTAATTCCATTAGGAATATTTACTTTTGCAACAGGAATATCCTTAAACGCTCCAGCCCCAATAGAAGTAACCGGATCACCCCAAACCGTTTGAGGAATAATGATTTCATTTAAACGTTGTCCACGTGTTGTTTGTGATGGTGCCGCAAAACCCAGTAACTCTCCTCTTTCAAATCGAAAGCTGGCATTTCTATGAAAATCGTTGGCAGTAATTGCCTGCATTTGCAAAACTCCGTCTATGGCTGCCGTTTCAGCATCTGTCCCATTTACACTCATAGCTCGTACTACCATATTATCTGTTATCTTGTTTGCGTTAACATTTGCGAATGTGATATGAGCAAATGTACTCCCATCTTTGCCAACATGGATACGGGTAGATGTGCCAACGCTAATGCCGGGTCGTCCGCGTCTGTTTAACTCCCAGAAACCGCTTACTCTTGTACCACCAGTACCTATTACTTCTGCCTGATCGTTTAACAGTTCAAATATCACATCAAAATCATTACTTCGTTTGTCAAGAGCTCTCAAATTTGTGACTCTCTGTTGAGGCCAATTGTCCAAACCCCAATCCTTTGCCCTGCCGGTAGCGTGCAAGCCGTCATACACCGTTTGAAGTACGCGCTCTATTGAAAGCGTCCAAATTCCACTTGCATGCAGATGTATTCCCATAACCAAGTTTACCGTTTCGGTTTGATAATTGATTCGTCCGTGCGGTCTGATAGCGTCTTTGACATAAAACAGCGTATATGGCATAGATTCTGTTTTGTTTAAGTCGTCTATAAATTCTTCAGTTTGCTTAAGCCTCTCTACCCATTCTTGCCGCCACTGCATATCTTCCCGCTGCCGCTGTATATCACTGCGAATCTTATCGCCCATACTTTTACTTGAAATATTGGCATTCAGTATTGATGAGCGCCTTGTAGCTTCTACGAGAGTTGGGTCAATTGCAGCGGCTTGAAGATAGTGGCTCAGTGCCGCAACTTCGGTTCCCTGCCTCTGTGCGGTAACGCCTCGCGCAAGAGCGGTTTGCGCGGTTACACGGTTTGCATCCGCCGCTCCGGTAAGTTCTTCTCTTGCTTTTGCCGTTAATGTTACACCCATTTTAGGGAGTAATTCAAGCGACGCTTGCCGTATGCCTGTCAAGTTGTTAAGTTCCCAAAAAGTAAACTCTCTCGAAAATGAGGCCGTTGTCATTTTGTCGGCAACTTTGGTAATATGAATTTGAAGCCTGTAGCCTGTAGCCGTTTTTGTTATGCTTCCGCCCATAGTATGAGTAGTATGGGCCAAATTTCCCAAATCAAGCCCCTCTCTTGCTTTATCGTCATATTCATCTGATAAAAGATGGTCGTACAGTTTTTCAAGACGTTCCCAATCTAATACGGAAATGGCGGAATAGCTTGAAAAGTTACTGACAAATTCACCCTGCACCAATGCTGGTATATGACCTTGATTTTCCGGGAGTCCGGTTGCCCGCGGAGCAAGAATAGTAATGCTCATTCCCTGTCCGCCATTTCCTGTCCAGTTTTGTGATGCCTGTAACTGCTGGCAAGCCAACATAACAAACGCAACAATGATAAAATATGTACTTTTCACTTTTCAGCCCTTTTTCCGTTAAGATTTATTTGAATATTTTCACATCTTTATTTATTCTGTCCCAAAGCTCATTAACAACCCGCTCAAACGCTTTTCTGCAAGCAGCATCTTTATCTCTCCACCCAACTTTTGGCCCTGTGAAATCAACCCGCCCCTCGCTTTTGTTTGTTTCGAGATTAATTACTTCCGCCTTTACACAGGCGTAGCAAAAACTTAAGGTGCGTTCTGCTGAAATATTACAAGCTTTGACTTCTACCCGTATTTGATAGTTTGCCTCTTCGCGGTTATCAGTTGTACGGTATCCGCTTGCCGCGATAGAGCTTTTAAGTCTTGATATTACAATGTCAACAGCTGCGTCTTCTATTGTTTCGTTGCCGTCAACGTAAAAAGACATAGCCATTTTAGCTGCTTCCGTTTCGGCTACAGCAACAGAGATTTGCTTGCGCAAAGCCGCCTCGCGGGCTATAAGACGGTTTGACGCTCCGCTTGGGTCAACCGCGCTAAGCAGATTCAAATATTGGCTACACTGTTCGCATTCGTCTAAATTACGTCTGCTCTCCGATAGCTTATTAAGCGCATCGCTTTTTTTGCCAAGCGCTGTTAACTGCCTTGCTTCGCTTACACTATTTTCGATTCTTTGCAATGGAAGCTCTGTCTGTGAGAAATAGTAGGCGATAAGGTCAGACCGTCTGACCGCCGCCATTGCATAAATTTTTTTCGCCTTTATATCGTGATAGGAAAAAAGCTGTGTCCTGGCAATATTGGCAGTAGCGGAGACTTGAATCGTTCGCATATAAGATTCATCTATTGTCTCAGTAAAATCTTTCCCTTGCCGCCTCTGTTGACTTGCCGTAGATGATGTTGACCTGCTGGAAACGTGAGAGACTATGCTCTCTACCATTCTTGCCTGTGCGTTACGCTCAAGAGCATTGAGAGCATCGGTTGCCATTGCGCTTGCCGCCGGAGCGTTATCCTGCGAGAAACCGATATACCACTCGTCAACAGGATAATTCACAGAACGCCAAGCGTCCTGCACCCATGAGGGAACAGGAGCCTGAGCGTAAAGAGGCAGCATGATAAATAAAATCGTATTCAACACTACAAAGATGATTTTCATTTCAAACCTGAATAAATATTCACAATATCTTTTGACTTTTCCCCACCCCTTTAGGGGTGAAAGATGGTAACCAGAGGTTTCAACCTCTGGTATATACCAAACTCCCCTCTCGCTATCACTTGTCAAGCGCAGAATCAATAATATCCATAATTACCTTTGAAACCGCAGCGTCAGTAATAGCTTGACTGTTTGCCAACTGCCTTTTAAGCGCATCATTAACCGAACTCTGCGGAACGGTCATCAGTACGTAAACTGTGTATTGGCTGTTACTTTGGTTATACATAACTTTCACTTCCCGCTGACGCGCATCAGCTACTGTACCTTGAGTTTCCTGAATCAGGCGCTGCATAAAAGTTTCTGTGGCTTCGCCGTTTACGCTATTTAGCCCTACGCTTTTAGCTTTACTCTCAATTGCTGTCTGCATCATGAGAGATATTCCTTCTCTTCCCCTTGCGGAAGCGATATCAGCCGCCATACTTTCTCTATTGGAAACCCCTTCTCCAATGCCCCAATAGTGGTCATAAAATTTATCATTGGCGAGTCTCGTAAGTTCTGTTCGCGGCGTTGTAACTTCTACATTGCCTGTTGGCGCAGGCGGCGGCGATTTAGTTTTAGACCCGCCGCAGGAAATCAGTCCGGCGGCAGCAATAGACACGGCAACTGTGATGGACAGAACGCGCTTGATACTCATAAAGGCTCCTTTTATAATTGGAATTTGTTATAAATAAAATCGACTTTTGAACACTTGACATAAGCACCAAATAGCGTTTTATCGCTATTTTCACATTTTAATCAAGTATTTATTGATTAATTCATAAAAATAATCAATGACAAATTTAGAAACAAGGTTTAAAAAAAAGTCGCCCAAACATTCAAATAGCACTATTAATTTTAGATTGAAAGGAGAGCCTGAATGGAACCATCATTGGGACAAAGAATCTCACATTATCGAAAAAAAGCAGGACTTCTTCAGAAAGAGTTGGCTGTTGCTGTTGGGATATCATCCCAAACCCTCAGTTATTACGAAAACGACAAGAATGATCCACCGACCGAGATATTGGCAAAGCTTGCGGAAGTCTTAAATATAACAAGTGATAAATTGTTAGGATTAGGCCATCTCAATCCTCCAGTAGTCTATCGAAACAGAAACGAATACACACTGCTGCGCGCACTACGCGTTTTGAACAGCTTTGGCCAAGAGAGAGCTTTGGAATACATATCTGACTTATCGGAATTATCCAAGTACACCGCAAAAAAATAATAAAAACAACTCCATCTCAAAAATTAACCATCCCTAAGAATTGAGAATTCGGAGATATTGGGATTGTCCATTCTACCCTACTGCAGCCACTCCTCCGGGTCAAGCGTCTCCGCCGCTTTCCTTATTTGAAACTGCAATTTCGCGCCGCCCGCGGTTCCTGTTTCGCCAACCTTTCCAAGCTCCATTCCAAGCTCTACAGCCTGGTCTCTTGCAACAGAGATTTGGTCAAGATGGGCGTAGATTGTCATGAAACCGCCTGCGTGGTCTACAATTACAAGCCGTCCAAGACCGCGCATGGAGCCTACGTGCGCTACTGTTCCCGGAGCTACGCTTTTTACAGGCGCGCCTTTCTGCGCAGAGATATCTATGCCGTCGTTCATTATCACTGTTTGATAGACGGGATGAACAACCCTGCCGTACTTGCTTATAATTCTGCCGGTAACAGGCCACGCAAGTTTGCCTCTTCTCTTTTCAAAAGAGATTTTGGCCATGCGCTCCTCTTCCTCTTTTGCTCTTTTACGCCTGCCTTCAAGCAGGTTTACAATAACGTCAAGTTCGCGCTGCGCGGCTTCAAGCTCCGCCACCATTGCAGAGTATGAACTTTTTTTAGTGCGTATATCATTAAGTACGGCGCGGCGCGACGCTTCTTCACTTTGAAGCTGCTGATGCTCTCTTCTCCTGCCGGCAATTAAAAGTTCTAACTCCCGCTTGTTAATCTCCTGAACGCTTCTTTTCTCGCTTACAGATACCATACTCTCCTGAATAGACGCGGCAAGTTCTCTGTCATAGCGGTTAAGGTCCTGAAAATAACGGATGCGGTGAACAAACTCCGCAGGACTCCTTGCGCCGAGAATCATCTGCAGGCGGTTCTCTTCCCCAGCCATATAGATGTTGCGTAAACGGCGTTTCATAACCTCTCTTGCGTTTTTTAACTGTATTTCCGCCTTAGCAAGAGAATCGCTCAATATGACAAGCTGCTGTTCCGTAGTGTCAATTTGTCTCTGCACTATTCCGATATATACGCCGCCGACAGAAATATTCCTCTCTAACTGTTCTAAACGGCTTAAGTAATTACCTTCCTCTTTCTGAAGCTGCCTTAACTGCGCACGGCCTTTTTCAAGCTCTGTTCTCACTGAATCAAGAGCGCCCTGCTTTTGCCTCATCTCCCGCTCTACAATAGTAACCGCGCTCTCAGGACTCTTTTTGGCAGGCGCTTTGGCCGCGGTTTTAGCGGGAGCTTTGGCCGGAGTTTTACTCTGAGCCTTAGCGGGGGCCTTTGCGGGAGTCTTATTTTGAGCCCAAAGCGGCGGCGTCAAAAAAAAAATCAGCAAAAGCATTAGACTAAAAATTTGCGTACAGCGACTTTGCTTCCTAACCACCCGAAGAATACCCCTATCACAATAATAAACGGTAAATAGGAAAAATACCAGTTAATGGATATAGTTGACAAAAAGAATCTGGCCGCAAACATCATAATTATGCAAAGCAAACTGCCGATAAGCCCCTGAAGCATTCCTTCCAAAAGAAACGGCATTTTTATAAAAAGGTCTGTAGCGCCCACATAGTGCATATTTCTTACAAGGTCTTTTCTGGCGTAAATAGTAAGCTTTATCGTATTTGAGATAAGAGAGTGCAGAGCGATAAATATCACAAACGCGGCGGCGGCGGCAATAATATAGAAGCGGTCACGCAGTCTTTTTATATAATCAAGCCACTCTCTTGAATAACGGACAGATTCCACGCCGTTCAAAGCGGCGATTCTTTCCTGTAAACTGTCAACCGCAGCTGCGGCGTGGCTGTTTTCATTTAACAATATATCAAAAGAGGCAGTGAACGGATTCTCATCTACAGCCTCAAGCATTTCACTGCCGTAAAGACGCTCAAACCTCGCCCAGGCGCTGTCTTTACTTACAAATACAACATCCCTTATTTGCGGCATCTCACGGAGCGCGCTGATAAGCCTTGATTGAACAGCCGCGTCTGCGGACGCGTTATCTGTAAGGTATGCCGCTATATCAGCCTGTTCACCGCTTTTTCTCAACACTTCGTCAATATTCATTAAACCGATAAACGCGCAGAAAATTAAAAAGAGAGTAGCAGTGATTGTCATTATAGAGACAAAGGTCATCAGTTTGGCCTGATAAAACCCCCGCACCGCCTCAACAATAAAGTATAATATTTTTCTCATAGAGCTCTAACTATGCTGAAGCTATAAACGTAACCGGTTTTGCGGCCTTACAGGCCGCCCTGACTAAAGGCCCCTGCGGGCCTATTGAACCCGCACGAAGCCGTTTTCTGTAACTCTAAGTATAATCGCTTCGCTGTTTGCGCCGTCCGACTGGTCAAAAGAGATGGTTCCTGAGAGTCCGTTATAACCTTTTGTACCTGTTAAATTCTTTTTTAACTTTGCGGCGTCAGCCCCGCCGCTCTCTTCAACAGTTTTAATGACAAGCTTAGCCGCGTCATAACCCAAAGCCGCAATACTGTTGGGGTCTTCGTTATAATGCGCTTTATACGCCGCGGCAAACTCACGCCACGCCTCATTTTCCTGATTAGGCTGAAAACCGACTGAGATAATCGCATTATGCACGTAGCGTTTCCCCTCAACAGGAACAGTAGGATCACTCCACCCGCCCGCTCCAAGCATCTGGGTGCGGATTCTGCGGAACACCACCTGCGGCGCAAGCTTCACAACATCATCCGTAGCAAGCGGCATAAAAAGCCCGCCTACGGCGAGTGTCGAATCAGCGTATCTTATACTGTCAGCACGGGAGACCTGCGTAATCCTTTGTAAATTGCCCCTGTCTGCGGCAAGCTTTTCCAGATGACGGATTAAAAGCGTATTGCGAAGCTGGCGCAATATAGGGGTAAAATCGTGCATCCCGTCGGCAAAGTACTCTTCATACACAACTTCAATATTGCGCTTCGCAAGTTCCGCTTTAAACGCATCCGCCATAGCATATCCAAAATTATTGGCAGGCGCAATAATCGCGTACTCACGAATGTTAAGATTGTCAATCGAGTACCTTGCAAGCCTCTGCGCTATCGACCCCACAGTTACGTTCATCTGAAAAATATTATCGCCGATAGACGAGATTCCATCCTCGTTAGCGGTAGGGGAAATCATAACAATATCTTTGCCGGCAAACATCGCCGCGCTCACAGTAGCTGTACTTGAGAGAACCGGCCCGATACAAATAGGCGCCTGGTCTTTTAAAAGCAGGTCTTTTGAGCGGCGCGCCGTTTCTATAGGATTCCCTTTTGTATCGTAAACGATAAGCTTAAGCGGACTTGCCGCAGAGGCGTTGTGCTTGTCAATAGCAAGTTTCGCCCCCTGTAAAACCATCTTGCCTATCGCGGCGTTATCGCCGCTCAGAGGCGCAAGCAGCCCTACCTGCATTTCGGTGAAAGCGGCTGCCTTTTTTTGCTCCCTGGGACTGGGACGGCTGAGCAAATCCCTTATCTGCTCTATATAACGGGAACGCGGATAAAGACTCCTGAACTCCTCTGCGCTGTTTTGCGCTCTTACAGTCTGACCTGCGGAAGCGAGCTTGCGCACCTCCCAAAACCTTACTATTTCAAGCATCGCATCGTGCAGTTCGCCCTTGTTTGACAAAGAAGAGAGCTCCTCAACGCTCAGTGAGCGGCCGCAGACGTGTTCCGTATTAGATATTGTGAGACTGTAGAGGTCGGACGATATCCCAAGGTCAAGCGCCCTTGAAAATGACATAAGTGCCTGTATATGCTTATCCTCTTTGGCGTGGGCTATTCCGTCAAGGTAATAGATACGCGCATTAAACGCCGCGTCCGGGAACTTCTGGCGGTACATGTCAATAAGGCGGCGGAACTGCTTATACTCCCCTTTACGCATATACGCTTCAGCAATAAGCGGCACAAGAGTATATGACTCAGGGTCGCGTCCGTGCCTTCTCAAATGCTCACTGATAACAGCGATTGTTGAATCATACTGCCCTGCGGCATAAAAATCCCTCGCCCTTTTAAAAAGCGCCGAACCGCCCTCTGCGGAAAAAGCATCCACAGTTAAAACAGTCAGAAAAGTAAAAACTGTTAAAATCCTGAGCGGAGAAATAAACTTTTTTGATACAAACATGGTTCACTCCAAAACGAATCTGCCGAATTCTGTTGTGTCAATTGACCTGATATGTCTTCTAAGCTGCTCCTCTTCCGAGAGCTCAATATCAGAATTAACTTTAGAAAAAACGGCGTCTCTGACAAATATGGGACATCCAGACCTTAGCGCAAGCCCTATAGCGTCACATGGCCGGCACTCAATCACTTTAACCGAAGAACCCGCCGCCACCTGAATTGACGCGCTAAAGCTCTGCTCAACAACATCACAAATAACTATCCTCACAACAGAGCCGCCAAGCTGCTCAATCGCTATTTTCACCAAATCAATAGTAAGAGGTTTATCTGTCTCTACATCAAGAGAGTGCATAGCTATGGCAGTCGCCTCAAGCGGCCCAATAGGAACAGCTACAGTACGCTCACCCCCGCACTCCTTTAATATAATAAGAGGAATACTCCTGCCGGGGTCAACAGCAAACGACGCAATCTCAGCCTGTACTAACATCTTCTAAAAATACATACGGAGTAGTGTTCTGTGGGGAAAAATCATAAATTTACACATACTCCCGGTAACGGCAAAACCTGTAACAGCGTCTCTGCCGGAAAAATATAAGCATCTCCGTCCTCAGCCGCTATCCGCAATGTATATTTATTTGTATGGAAAAACTTACCTCAAATGGCACACCCGCAAGCGGCTCCTGCGAACAGGCGGCTGCGGCGTCTTTGGCCGGAACAAATACCGGAAAGCTCTCCCTCTGGGGATATTTTATTAAATGTCTGAAAAACTGCAAGGACTTTCGCGGCAGGGCGCGAAGGAGAGAGTACTGGGGGTTTTGCCTGTTCAGCTTCATTTTCTGTATTCTCACGTTTTCGGTTTCCGCCGCAATCTGGTTTGCTGCTGAAATCAGCGGGACGTTGATATTTACACCTGCCCTGCTATGCTGGCTTGCGCTATCTTTGCCGTTTACAGCAGCTTCTTTCAGGAGAATACATGACGCCGGAAAAAGCGGACGCTATTTTTTATATGCGCTGATTCCGTATACTCTCCTGATGATTTTAGAAATAGCGTGGCGGAACATAGCAGCGCCTGCGTGGGGACATTATGAATATCCGGCGGCGTTAGGATACGCAATCACATTATCAATTCTAACAGCTTTAACCGCAACCGTAACAGTAACCGTTTGGCTATGCCTGAACAGTCAGCCGGGAACCAACAAATACGGTGAGAATCCCAAAGGTGTAAATGTACATCCGGCAATAGCTAAGCGGCGTACTTAGGCGCGGGAGAAGCAGTACATGAACTCAGCAGTATCCAAACTGAAATTACTAAAAAAACGGCGCATACTCGTAATTTCCGCAGGCGGAATACAGAGCGGTATTCAGGCGCTTTATATAGGTACTAAAGACGATGATTGGGAAGTTTTCTCCAAAGCGTTTTTTCCCTACCCTCAAAAAGTCGCAAATCTTATAGAACAGCTTAACGAGACGCAAGACCCTGTAAAACTCTGTGATGTCGGATGGCTTGACTATAAAATAACAATGCTCTTTCTTGAAAGCGCAAAAACCGCGCTTGCCCAGGTGCCAAAATCGATTATAAATCCGCACTACATTGTACTTAACAAACCGACGCTCTGGAAAGGAGCGACAGGCGAGAATCTTCAGCAAAGCAGCTGGAACTTAACAATAGGCGATGAACTTTACGTTGCGCAGTCTCTCAAACTTCCTGTGATAACCGACTTTTTGCGCCACAACATCCTTGCGGGCGGCTCCGGCATACTCCCCACGTTTCCCGGCAGTCTCTCTATCGCAAAAAAAACAACCGGCGTAAATATCTTTGTGAATATCGGACTTGTGTCGCGCATGACAATCATCGATAAAAACTCATCGTCGCTTCTTATTGAATCCGACACAGGCCCCGGAACGGTTATAATTGACAAAAGCGCCAAAGACGCCAACTGTCCTGAAGGTTTTGACCGCGACGGCAAGCTCACCTCTCAGGGCACGGCAAACGCCGAATGTCTTCAAATATTATCGCAAGACCCGTGGCTCAATAAATCCGCGCCAAAGCAGGCGTCGCCGGAAATCTTTACGCATCTTCTCAGCCACCCATGCCTTAAAACTTTGAGCAGTGTAGATAAATTAGCTACAATAACCGCGCTCACGGCAAAAAGTATTTATGACTTTTACAGAAGAGAGTATAAGGAATCCGGTGAACCGCAGGCTCTGTGGGTATCTGGCGGCGGCGCCAACAATCTCGCGCTGATTGACTTCCTGAGCGCAAGTTTCGGCTCCATACCGGTTAAAAGCGTAGAAGAGCTTGGTATACCGGCAGATATGAAAATCCCTCTCACCCTTGGACTAACCGCAGACGCGTTTATAAGCGGTAAAAAAATTCCGTGGGAATCGGGAGAGCACCCTTTTATGGAACCTCTCGGCAGGTGGGTGATACCGCACCAATGACACATAAATACCGCAAACGCAACAGGTACGAAAGCAAAGCTCCTTTCTCTTTAGCTGCGGCGGTGTCTGCGCTGTTTGCCCTCACCGTTCTCACCGTTAGCTGCGGGCAGCCGCCAAAAAAGCTGCCTGATAATCAGCTTCCGTTTACATCATACAAAGAAATTCCGGGCATAACCGGCGGTGAGATAGCAGCTATTGAGCGGCTTAAGGAGCAAAATGGCAGCTTCGTCTACGGTATGGTACCGTCCACCGAATTGTTTAAGGATTGCAAGAGCGGGGAATTTAAGGGCTATGCCTCTCTGTTTTGTCAATGGCTAACCGGGTTATTCGGCATCCCTTTCAATCCTGTTGTTTATGAATGGGGCGATTTGCAGGCAGGACTTTACAGCGGCGAAATCCACTTTGCCGGTGATTTGACCTCAACCGCCGAACGTCTCGCCAGCGGAAAATATTTCATGACCGGCCCCATCGCTCAGCGTACACTTAAATACATCAAACTTGCCGGCGCCCCGCACCCGCAGGTAATTGCAGAAAAACGGACGCCGCGCTTTGCATTTTTTGACGGAACTACCACATACAGCAATGTCGCCGCCTCATGCGCTTACGACACTTTGGAAGCCCTCTTTGTCAACACCGCGGCAGAAGCCTACGAACTGCTCAAGGCCGGAAAAGCTGACGCATTTGTGGAAGAAAATGTAGCCGAGGGTTCATTTGATACCTACGGGGATGTGATTGCAACAGACTTCTTTCCGCTGATACACATCCCGGTCTCAATGACTGCGTTCAGGGCGGAGTTTGAACCTGTTATCTCGGCCGTAAAAAAAGCTCTGCAAAACAAAGAGGCCGTGCGCTTTCTGTCGGAGAAATACAAACTCGGGGAACGCGAATACCATAAACATAAAATGTGCATGATGCTTAACGATGAGGAACGCGCCTACATACGTGAAAATCCTGTAATTCCATTCACGTCTGAACACTACAACTACCCAATCAGCTTCTACAACAAATACGAAAAAGAGTGGCAGGGCATATTTTACGATGTACTTAAACAAATGACAGACCTGACCGGACTAAATTTCAACCGCGTAAACGATAAAACCGCTGAGTGGCCGGAGATATTCAGACTTGTTGAAAGCGGCGAGGCATTTCTGGTATCCGAACTCATACCCACAGCAAAACGCAGAGAGATGGGATTTTCGTGGGCGTCAACTCCAACCATAGCCGACAACTACGCTCTTCTATCCAAGTCGGAATTCCACAATGTTACCCTTAAGGACGTCCTGAATGTGAGTGTAGGCCTGCCCCGCGGAACCGCTTACGCCGAAATGTTCAAAAGCTGGTTCCCGAATCATCCAAATACTATAGACTACGAAAGCTCAAACGCAGCCTTTAACGCTTTAGAGCGCGGCGAAGTTGACATGGTGATATCAAGCCAGCGCCGCCTGCTTGCGATAACGAATTACCATGAGTTCCCAGGCTACAAGGCCAACCTGGTTTTCGACCGCACCGCCGAGTCATTCATCGGATTCAATATGGAGCATGAGGTTTTGGGCTCCATATTCAGCAAGGCGCTTCTTATTATTGACATTAAAAATATCTCACAGCAGTGGGTGCTCAAGACCTACGACTACAAAGGAAAAGTAGCGCAGGCGCAGCGTCCCTGGCTCATCGGCGCATCGGCGCTTCTTATGTGCATACTCTTGCTGTTATTCATACTGCTGCTAATAAAACGCAGCGAAGAGCTGCGGTTAGAAAGTCTCGTAAAAAAACGCACCGCAGAAGCAGAAGCCGCCAACCGCGCCAAGTCAACATTCCTTGCCAATATGAGCCATGAGATACGCACGCCAATAAATGCAATAATTGGCATGGCGGCAATCTGCAAGGCGGCAGAAAGCATCGAACGAAAAAACTACGCGCTCGGCAAAATCGAAGACGCGTCAACGCATCTGCTCGGCGTTGTAAATGACGTGCTTGACATGTCGAAAATCGAAGCTAACAAATTGGAACTCTCGCCGGTTCTGTACAACTTCAGAAAGATGCTTGAGAAAATAACCGCAGTTATCAACTTTCGTATAAACGAAAAACGGCAGAAATTTTTAATCACTATAGACGAAAACATCCCTGGTTTCTTAATCGGTGACGACCAGCGCCTGACACAGGTTATACTGAATCTGCTCTCAAATGCGGTAAAGTTCACGCCGGAAGAGGGCGAAATCCATTTTTGCGTATCACTGCTTGAGGAGCTTAACGGAGTCTGCGAACTGCTCATAGAAGTTGCTGACAACGGAATCGGCATATCAGCAAAACAGCAAACCGGATTATTCGACGCGTTTAAACAGGCGGAGAGCGGAACAAGCCGAAAATTCGGCGGTACAGGTTTGGGCCTCACCATCTCAAGGCGCATCGTAGAGATAATGGGCGGTAAAATCTGGGTCGAATCTGAACCCGGAAAAGGCTCACGGTTTATCTTTACCATAAAAACGCAAAGAGGCCAAAAAAAGCAAGCCAGTGAACAGCAAAATGAAACAACGGAAGTTCAGCGCAAAAACGAATTTGCAAACAAACGGCTGCTCCTCACCGAAGACGTTGATATCAACCGTGAGATAATAATCTCGCTTTTGGAAGACTCCGGCTTAATAATAGAGTGCGCCGAAAACGGAGAAAAAGCGGTAGAAATGGTAGAAGCCGCACCGGATAAATACGACGTAGTATTCATGGATATACAAATGCCGGTAATGGACGGCTACGAAGCGACAAAGCGAATACGTAATCTGCCCGCGCTGCAAAACAGAGAACTTCCGATTATCGCAATGACAGCAAATGTCTTCAAAGACGACATCGACGCCTGCTTAAAAGCAGGCATGGATGATCATCTTGGGAAACCATTGGATATTGAAGACATGTTTGCCAAATTGCGGAAGTATTTATCTGCGGTATAAATCGGAAATTATTGGGATTCTCTTACAAAAACCCCGATATCCCATAATTCGTTTACAACTAAGATCTAAGTAATCATTCCACGTAATACCGTAACCGTTGGCGTCTACGTGTACGAGTTGAAAAAGTCCGGGAGTTTTAAGGTCGTTTAATTTAGTTTTTGCTTACTCAGCTAAAGACATCTCTAAAATAATATTTGGCAAGAAAGAATCGTGGATTTTAGAGAATCATAACGTCTTCGTATGTTTTCAACTGTACATTGTAAATACCTGCCTTGAATTTATAGCGACATTCAAATTCAGTCAACAGTTCCACAGACGTATACGTCATCTTTGGGTACATATCCTTT
>Ga0123356_10003892_pt1 | contig 15550 bp, 13 predicted proteins | sample TergutEmb28metaG_2_FD_92546 | JGI IMG/M metagenome (GOLD analysis project Ga0123356, IMG submission 92546) | Embiratermes neotenicus P3 segment gut microbial communities from Petit-Saut dam, French Guiana - Emb289 P3 | ecosystem: Host-associated > Arthropoda: Insects > Digestive system > Gut ... | reverse complement strand
TGTTATTGTCATGGTGCGAAGGCCGATCCTGCGCTCCCACTCGTCAAGCTCTTGCTTTCCGTTTTTCAAAACAACACGGACTGTATACAATGGCTGCTCTCCGTAGCCGTTTGGCCACCAGAGCTTCGGATTTTTAATTGATATCGGTTCGCCGTTGCAAAAACACATGGCATCGCCGTCACATACTATCTTGCTTGAGCTTGATGTTTTGCTTTTGAAGACTTTTCCGTCGGGTGCTGTTACGGTTATTTCCGCAACGTTACATTCTCCCGAGCACTCGATTTCAAAGCCGAGTTCTACTGTTCCGTCTTCGAGGTGGTCTTGCAGTACATATACGCTTTCGAGCCTTCCTGCTCCCACATATCCAATGGATATGTCACGCCATATTCCTGCGTCCGGGAGTCTTGGTCCCCAGTCCCACCCGAACATGCAGTGTGTTTTTCGCAGTTGCGGGAATCCTCGCATTGCTTCTTTTGAGCAGTCTGTCAGTATTTCATTGTGCCTTGCTTCAATGTATTTTGTTGGTGAGTAGAATGTCAGTTTGAGTTCGTTTCCGGTTTTTTTGACTTGATCTGTGATGTCGAATTCCCAATGTCTATGCATGTTATCGGCATATCCGATTTTCTTTCCGTTTAGTTCGAGGTCGCATAGTGTGTCGAGTCCTTCGCATATTAGCAGGATTTCTTCGGTTTTATGGTCTTCAATGTCGAATTTTCTGGTGAATATGAAGTCAAAATCCATCAGCTTTAGTGCTTCAAGTTCGTTGTCTCTCCAATACGGGTCCGGCATTTTTTTTGCATCCAGCAATGTGGAATATACCGACCCGGGGATTTTTGCTTTCAGGCGTTCGCCTTTAAAGGGTGAGTCGCCAAGAAACTCCAGTATCCAAGAACCGTTTAATGATTGTAACTTCATATTAACCTCCATTTTGTAAGTTGTTACTGTCAGCACGTCTTAAAGTCTGTGATTTTAAAATCCCTTTCACTTAGGTTGTCGCGTCCGTGCGACAATGCGTGCGCTCCGCGTCCGTGCTCCGCTTGACGGAATTTCAAAATCACAGACTTCAAGCCGCACTGATTAGACATGTTCTTGACGGAACTTAAATTTCACATCTTCAAGCCACACTTGCCTAACTATCATATTGTTTCTTAACTCTTCTGAAGACTATGAAATATGAGACCATTAGTAGGGTTGTTGCGAAGGGCCATGCTACGGGGTCTGAGAGGAGTACGCCCCAGTCTCCAAAGAATCTTGTTAGCACTACTACTGATATTATTCGCAGTCCCAGTTCTACAAATCCTGATAGCATCGGGATGAATGTGTTTCCTAGTCCTTGCAGTGCTGCGCGGTAGAGGAACAATAAGTATAAGAATGGCAGTCCCAGTGTCATTAGCATTAGCTGCCGGGTTCCGACGTCGAGCACGGCGAGGACTTGCTGCGGGTCTCCATCTATCAGTAAACCAAGAATTTGGCGTCCGAGCGGCAGTGCGATTGCCATGATTATTACAACCGATCCAAATGCAAGCTTTAGTCCGTCTTTGAGTCCTTGTTTTACACGATCAAATTGTTTTGCGCCAAAGTTCTGTGCAACAAACGTTGATATTGCTCCTTCTATTGCTCCCCCGGCGATCATCAACAAACTGTACAGTCGTTTCGCTGCTGCTACTCCTGCAACGAATTCTGTTCCGTATTCATTTACATAACGCTGGACGATCAATCCGCCTACTTCTATGACTGTGTTGCGAAAACCCAGAGGTAGTGCAAGCCGTAAGAGCGGCCAGACTGATTTTTTGTCTATCAAGAACTTTATATCTTGGAATCCACCTGTTTTTTTCAATGCACGAATGCAAAATACCATTGCTGTGGCTTGTGCTAACAGTGATGCGACCGCTACGCCTGCGATCCCGAACGGGATTATCAAAATCAGGTCAAAAGTTATATTTACAACTGTCGCGATTATCATTGCACGAAGTGGTGTTTTGCTGTCCCCAAGTGCAAACAGTGTAAAAGCAAGCAGGTTATATCCGAAGAATAGCGGCATGCCTGCCCACAGCCAGGTCAGATATGTGACTGAGCCGTCTATCAGGTTTACCGGTGTACGCAGCAGTTCCATCAGCGGCTGAAGTATAATTACTCCGACACCGCCTATTATAACAGAAAACGCTGCCGCTAAATAGATTGCGGTTGAAAATGCTTTTTTTATTCCCTCTGAGTCTTTTGCACCGAATCGTTGGGCTATAAGGGTGCCAAATCCTTGATTGAGACCTAGTACCGCACTGAATACCAACCAATGCAAACTAGCTGTTGCTCCTATCGATGCAAATGCATTGACTCCAAGCATACGACCGATTATTGCTGTATCCGCAACAACAAATAGCAGTTGCAGTGCATTGGATATCAATAACGGTATCGAAAAGTTTATCATCAGACTGACGGGTTTACCCTCAGTCATATCCTTAACTTGAGACATAATCTACTCCATTCTTACTTTACTTTACATCAACTCCTTTCATAAATCTTCTGCCGGCATATGATTCTTTCTTCATTTGTTTATCTCCATATAAAGAATTTTGTGAGTGTATTCTATCATAATGAATAACGAAATCAAGAGGAATATGCAATAATTGCTATTTTCGACAGGCAATTATTGTTTAGCGATTTACACCTCACCATATATATTATGAACGTTTCGTGACATAGTTATGGTCGTTTTGCATAAATATATGCTCTTTTTTTGTGCATTTAATAGAATCTTAATATTTTTGTAAAATGTCATACTTTTGTGGTTGTAAATCGGTTTACATTATGCTACAATCTAGCGAAACGAGGGTCACGGACAAGCTTTTTTGGACATGACCGGGCGCGTGAAGACTTGAGCGGAGAGATTAGTCGAGCAAAGTGAGGTGATACCAATCGCTACTATATCACAAATTGCTTCTGAAGCTGATGTTTCGAGCACTCTGGTATCACGCGTTTTGAATAATAAATCCGGCGTCAGCCCTGAGAAAAGGGCGAAGATCCAATCAATCATAAAAAAACATAACTATGTCCCAAACGCGATCGCACGTACACTTGCAACACAGAAGACCACAACGATCGGTGTAGTTATGGAAACACTACTAAACGCATTTTTCTTCGATTTTGTCAAAGGTATAGAAGATATGGCAAAGGAGATGGAATATAGCGTTGTTTTTGGTAGCGGGAACAATGATCTCGATCTGATGGTCGACTACATCGATTATTTCTCACAAGGAAGAGTTGACGGAGTTATTGCGCATTACACACGTACGGCAGAGCAAGAGAATTTTTTCGATATAATCAAAAGGACTTCAAGCTATGTACTTGTTGAGGGCGATGTGCCCGGCATGGTTTTTAATAAAGTGCAAGTGAATAATTTTGAAGGAGCATACCGTGCGACCGAGCATTTGATAAAGCGCGGGTGCAGGAATATAGTTCATTTTGCAGGTGAAATGGAGTGGTATTGCTCACAGGAACGCGCCAATGGATTTTTAAGAGCTTTGAAGGACTACTCTTTGCCAACCGACAATGTAATTATAGAAGCTGATTTTCTTGAAGATAAATCATATGAGCTCATGAAGCAAATGATAAAGAAGAAAAAGCTCCCAGACGGGTGTTTCGCTACTGCGGATAAAACAGCATATGGTGTCTTACGTGCAATGAACGAGTCGGGACTCTCCGCACCTATGGATATGGCTGTAATAGGATTTGACGGTGATGTTCCCGATACGCGCAGTATGGTTTTCCCGAAGCTCACGACAATGCGTCAACCGTTTTACGATGTAGGGCGGGAAGCTGTCCGTTTACTTATCCGTTCTATCGAAGACCCGAAGGCATTACCGGTCACAACAGTTTTTAATGCCGAATTTGTACAGGGCGAGACCGCCTGAAGAGCCTGCATCGGTGATGCACACTTTTTAAGACGTCTATCGGCTCTTGAGTCGTGACGATACATAAAAAATTTTTATTGGAGGTTATCAAATGAAGAAACGTTTATTTGCCCTGCTGCTTGCAGTCGTAATGCTTACGAGCGTACTTGCTGCCTGCGGCACCGACACAGCCCCTGTTGCACCGCCACCGGCGGAGACACCGGCAGAAACTCCGGCAGAAGCACCACCGGCTGAACCACCGCCACCGCAGGAAGAAGGCGATATCAGAGTACTTCCCCGTAATGAGACACTATATTTTAACGGTCTCAACTGGGGTGCTCCAAACGGATGGAACGGTTTTTCATCCAGCATGAATAATGCACTTGCATTTAACCAGGAAAACTTCGGTGCACGTATTCCGATGCTCGAATCACCGTACATGTTCAACATTCTTGACGGTAAGCTTTATCCGCTTCTTGCAGATGGCGATCCTGTATGGAATGCTGACCAAACAGAACTGACTTTCAAAATCAAATCCGCAGCAAAATGGAGTGACGGTACGCCTGTTACCGCTCATGACGTAGCATACACATGGAGTCTCGATGGTAATGTACAAGCAGTAGCTGCAGGCGGATTTGCCGGTGCTATTGAATCTGTTACCGCAGTAGACGAAAGCACAGTTCTTGTCAAAAGTGCTCTTACAGATGACGGCCAACCCGTTAATCCGTTAGTAATTCTGACATGGCTTGTTCAAAACCACGTCATGCAAAAAGCATGGCTTGAAGACCTCATCTCACGCAATGGCGGCGATGCAGAAAGAATGGAAATGGATCCTGCAGAGGATATCGTTTTCTCAGGCCCTTATGGCCCGTACTTCTTTGATGATACAATCGTTATCATGATCCGCAACGACGACTATTGGGGTCAAGACGCATCAATGTGGGGCACACTTCCTGCTCCTAAGTATCTGGCACACAATCTCTTTGAAGATAACGCTGCCGGCGACGCTGCATTCCAAGCCGGTCAAGTTGACGTAAGTCAAAACTTCATTGCAAACGTACAAAACATGTGGTTAGAGCAAGGCTTACCGATTTCCACATACTTTGAAGAAGCACCATACGGTGTTGCACTAAGTATTCCAACAGCATTCTTTAACCTTGAAAATCCAAAGCCGGGTCTTGAAATGGTTGAAGTCCGCAGAGCTATTGCTATAGCAGTTGACTATGATCTTATCATTGCAAACGCGATGACAAATCAAAGCCCGACATTTGCACAAGTACCGCGTTCACTGATGAACCCGACCCCGGGTGAGCAAGCAATGTATAACCAGGCAGACGTTGCCGATCTCCAATGGGTAGGAAATCAAGTCGACGAAGCAAACGCTCTTCTTGATTCAATCGGTCTGGAAAAAGGCGCTGACGGCTGGCGTACAATAAACGGCGAAAGAATGTCATATCAAGTCAGTTGCCCGCACGGTTGGTCAGACTGGGAAGCAGCTATGGAAATCGTAGCAGCAGCAGGTGAAGCTATCGGTATCGAGCTCACAACATACTTCCCGGAATGGGATGTATATCAAACAATCGTAACAGTACCGGGTCATCCCGAGAAGTATGACATCTTTATGATGTGGACAGACTCGGCATCACCGGCACAACCCTGGAGCCGTATTCGTAACCTTATGACCAACGAATATCTCGAATGGGGTGTCAACTGGTCCGGAAACTGGGGCGGCTACAGCAATGACCGCGTTGAAGAGCTCCTTGCACTCATCCCGGTCACAACAGATGCAGCAGCAGTCAGAGGCATGTACACAGAACTCGTTGAAATATATCTGACAGACATTCCGTCATTCGGTCTGATGTATCGTCCGGCACTATTCCATGCCGTAAATGAATCAGTATGGACAGGTTTCACCGATGCAAACGACGGTAGAAACGTACCACCAATGATTTGTCTCAACGGTTATGCGATCGCCGACCTCTACAACCTCGAGCTTGTAGGATAATTTAATCTATCCCGTGAAGGCGGCTGTGTAAAAAATGCATAGCCGCCTTCCTTGTATAGCTTCTTAGCAGTTAATACAATAATCATTTGTTACGAGGGGAGAGATTACCCATGAGTGAACAAGAAAGTACCAACAGTTATTCCACCGGAGCAGTTTCGCGTCTGATGAAAAACGGATATTTCAGGTATTTCTCAAAGAAAATAATATGGCTGGTAATTACACTTGTAGCTGCTGTTATATTAAACTTCTTTCTACCGCGTCTTATGCCCGGCGACCCTATTGCAGGTATTGTCTCAAGAGTTGCACAAGGTGTGTATGACCAGGCAGCCCTGCAAGATATGTATGAAAGATATGAACGTGCATTCGGCCTCGACCGGCCGGTAATTGAACAGTTTTTTATATACATTGGTAATTTGCTGAGGGGTGATATGGGATTAAGCTTCAGCCGTTACCCGCGTCCTGTTGCTGATATAATAGGCTCTGCACTACCATGGACTCTTTCTTTGCAATTTCCTGCCATCATGTTCGGTTGGATAATAGGAAATGTGATTGGAGCACTTGCGGCATATATACGTAAAGGATTCGATAAAGCCTTAATGCCGATCATGCTGTTTGTCGGAGGTGTACCGGCTTTTGGTATGGCGGTAATTCTGCTTTCCATATTTGCAATCAATTTTGGTTGGTTCCCTGTAGCCGGAGGGTATGCTTTCGATATGATACCCCATGTAAGCTGGGCGTTTTTTGCATCCGCTGTAGAGCATTGGTGGCTTCCGTTCCTCTCTATAGTTCTTATATCTATAGGCGGGCAGGCACTGGGAATGCGCTCAATGTCAATATATGAGCTCAACGCCGACTATGTTAAATACAGCCGTTACATGGGAATCAAAGACCGTAAAATCGTCAGATATGTCTTCCGTAACGCCATGCTGCCACAGGTTACGGGTCTTGCGCTTTCGATAGGTACAATGATTGGCGGAGCGATAGTCGCAGAAATCATTTTCTCATACCCGGGACTCGGTACAACTATAATGCTTGCTGTTCGCTCCGGAGATTATCCTCTGATATCGGGAGCGACTTTAATCATTACAGTTATGGTGCTTGCAGTGGTATTCATTTTGGATATAATCTACGGCCTTATTGACCCGCGTGTCAAGGCCGCACAGTTTGAATAGAAAGGAGTGATTGACTATGAAAAATCAATTTAAGCAAATCTTAAAGTCAGGCAAGTTTATGACCGGTTTCATAATAATCATGGCAATATTGCTCCTCATTATTATTTACCCGTTGCTTAGCCCGGGTAATCCTTTGGCAATGATAGGCTTCAACTCATTCGTTAAGCCGGGTACATATATCTCATTGTATGACAGTCTTGGATTTGAAGATAGACATGTGTACAGATTCAGGCTCGATGAGGCTGGTGAAAGCCGTATCCTCAACAAACTAAGCGCTGATGACCGGGTTGCAATAAAAGAATGGCTGGTAAGATACGGAGAACGTGAGGAAGTTCCCGGGCTTACAGAAGACGATATCGACATTGAAGATAGGTATGCTCTGTTAGAATTATGGTGGGAACACTACGACCCCACACTCAGGCTGGGTATGACAATTGCCGCCAGCAGGACGTACCAACGCCTTGACAGCAGGCTTGAAGGAATATTTAATCTTGAAAACTATGAGGTCTATACAATCTGGAATGAGGAGCTCGAAGAATATGAAGTCCATCAAACAACGGTAGAAAACGAGGATTATATAAACGTAAACGATGTTGTTAACAAGATAACGTTGATATTTGGAGCAGATAACTTCGGACGTGATGTGTTCAGGCAGCTTGTCTCTGCTACCGGTACCTCATTAATGATTGGACTCATTGCCGGTACAATTGCAACAACCATAGGGCTGCTGCTTGGACTTCTTGCCGGTTTTATTGGCGGGATATTAGATGATATTATCATGTTCTTTACTAATCTTTTTACTGTCATTCCGGGTATAGTACTGCTTATACTTATTTCCTACAGTATCGGACAGGAGCAACGAGGGGCTATGACCGTTGCAATCGTCATAGGCGTGACCTCCTGGGTATGGACAACCCGAAGCGTGCGCTCACAGGTACTGTCACTGCGTAACCGCGATCATGTAAATCTAAGCAAGCTGAGCGGACACTCCATGCCCAAAATCATACTCAAAGATATTCTGCCATACATAGCTTCATACGTTGTTATGGCATTTGTCCTGCAGGTTTCTTCCGGTATTCTTGCCGAGGCAGGATTGTCAATGCTGGGTCTCGGGCCAAAGACGACAGATACTGCAACGCTCGGACTGATGATGAACTGGGCAACGCGTTATACCGCACATCTTATGGGTGCCTGGTGGGCATATTATCCCGTTGTCGGGGTTATTGCACTGGTCACATTCTCAATGAACTTAATGAACACCGGGCTTGATCAAATATTCAACCCGCAGCTCAGAGATTAGGGGGATGATGATATGAGTAAAACTATGCTTGAAGTTAATGGCTTGACAACAAAATACATAACCCGTTTCCATGAGGATGTCTATGCGGTAAGTGATGTTTCCTTCAAAATAGAAGAAGGTAAATCACTTGGTATTGCAGGTGAATCCGGGTGTGGTAAATCTACACTCGCACTGAGTCTGATGGGTTACTATTTTGCACCGTTGCACTATATGAGTGGCGACATTATAATCGACGGACGAAATATTTCCGGGATGAAGCCGGATGATGTACGAAAGCAAATACTTGGCTCAGAGATAGCATACATCCCGCAAGCAGCAATGAATGCACTAAACCCCACACGCAAGATAATTAGATTCATTGAGGATGTTATCTGGGCTCATGATCCGAAAATGTCAAAAAAGGACATTTATGATCTAGCACGTCAAAGATTCGAAGTGTTGAATCTGCCCGAAGAAACACTGCAGAAATACGCTGTAGAGTTGTCGGGTGGTATGAAGCAACGTACGGTAATAGCAGTTTCTACAATTCTTTCTCCAAAAGTCCTGATTGCCGACGAGCCGTCATCCGCACTCGATGTAACAAGCCAAAAAATGGTCATTAAAATGCTTCATGACCTTATGGAGCTGGAATACATCAAGTCTATGATATTTATTACGCATGAGCTTCCGCTGTTATATAATGTCACGGACGATATTATGGTTATGTATGCTGCGCAACTTGTTGAAACGGGCACGGCAGACCAAATGGTTTTTGACCCGCTGCACCCGTACTCCAAAGGTTTAATGGGCTCAATTCTTGTTCCTGAAGATGGTACAAGAGATGTTAAACTTGTTGCGATACCCGGCACACCACCCAACCTCAAGAAACCTCCGGATGGCTGCAGATTTGCCGAACGTTGTAGGTACGCAACCGCTAACTGTATGGTTTTAAATGTTGCGTTTAACGAATTTGATAACAACCGCAAATGCAGATGTCATATGACAGAGCAAGAACTAAGGGAGGCGTATTCTAATGAGTGAAAAAAGAGAACTATGCCTTAGCGGAAAAGGTGTTACAAAGGTTTTTGGATATGGCAGTAAAAAAACCGTTGCAGTAGACAACGTAGACTTTGAATTCTTTGCCGGGGATTTGATCTCAATAGTTGGTGAATCAGGCAGCGGGAAAACCACTTTGATAAAAATGCTGCTTGGACTCACGTCCGTAACCGACGGCGATATATTCTTTATGGGTCAAAAACGTGATATTAGATCCCGCAGTAAAAAGAAGGAGTATTGGAAGGGAATTCAAGCGATTTTTCAAGATCCGTTTTCTTCGTATAATATCTTCAGTAAAATAGACACTGTTTTGCTTGATTGTATACATATGCGTGGCGGTCGTCTATTGCCGAAAGCTCAAAAAATAGAGATGATGCGGGAGGCATGCAGTTTCGTCAATCTTAAGTTTGACGAGATGACCAACAAGTATCCTTTTGAATTATCCGGCGGGCAGATGCAACGTTTGATGATTGCTCGTATTTTCCTGCTTAAGCCAAAGATTTTGCTTGCCGATGAGCCGACATCTATGATCGATGCCTGTTCACGTGCTACGATTTTGGATTTTCTGTTAAAACTACGTGATGAAGTCGGAATGACTATCATATTTATCACGCATGATATGGGTCTTGCATACTATGTCTCTGACACAGTGTATATCATGGAAAAAGGAAAGTTTGTAGAGTTCGGCTCTGCAAATGATGTTGTTTTGAATCCAAAAGCAGATTACACAGTCCAACTCCTAAATGACGTCCCTAAAATCCATGATCCATGGGAGTTTAGCAGGAACCGGCGCGAGGAAAGCGGCCCTGACTGAACTCGTGATATTTTCCAAGATCTTTGAGGATTTGAATGCTGCTACATCGCATCGAGCGACGTAGCAGCATAATACTTAAGGCGGAGAAATGCGGTCAATCCACTTGTCTGACTGTTATAAGACCGCCTCTTGTTGTGTTGACAGTCGGGGAGCCTCTATACTCCACTGTTCCTACCCCGCCTGCTGAAATACTTAGTTCCTCTGAGCAACTGATCTTGACTGACCCTGCACCTGCCATGCTTATTGATGCGACACGGGTTTCCAGCAACAAAGCTTCGAGCTTGCCTGCACCTGCCATGGAGATGTAGGCCGTATCGGCTGTTCCTGACAATGTCAGATCACCTGCTCCTGTAATATTGACTGAAAGCTCTTTAACATCCAGTTTAGCCGTTCCATTTGCTGCACCTGTGATATAGAGTGCGAAGGTGTCAGCGGTTATCGTATCAACAGTCGTGAAGTTACCTGCTCCGGCATGAGACAACCTGGTCAGCGATGGTGTAGATACTGTTAAAACAGGGACATTTACATTGTTTACCGAGGTTATATTTCCGGATGAACGCACTGTTAAAATGCCCCCGGATTCTTCTACGCTGATATACTCCATAAGATTTGGTTGTACTTGGAGAGTGACAGTATCGGACGGTGCTGAGTGGTATACGATGTTGCAATAAAGCTCTACTCTGACTTCGGTGATCTCACCGACATTAAATGTATATGTTTCAAGGCTGCCTCTCCCGCTCACTGACTGTGCTCCAAATGGTGAGAAGTTGACTGTTACACAGCCGGTAAGGAAGATCAGGGCAAACAAAGCGCAAAGTGTTAGTGTTAGTATCTTTTTCATATATTTATTTTCCTTTCCATAAGACGGGCAGTCAATACAAACATGACTGCAGTAATTATAAACGTAAGTAGTGCGTACATACCCATTCCGAGAAAACCAAGGTCTATTGTAAAAAACGTGTAGAATCTATTTACAGTTCCAAAAGGTACCAGCAGGAACGTAGAAATATTGCTGATGTATAAGACACCTAAAGCTACGAGAAAAGCTAGCAGTCCGCCGGCAGGTTTGTTATACAGAAATGACTTTCTGACTGCTTTACAGAACACTATAAGCATGATCAAATATAAATATCCAACAAGCAATAGTGCAACCGGTATTATCGAATAGCCGGGAATGTTGATATCAGCGGTTCTGAGCATTTCCGTAAAACTGAGCGCCGTGTAGTGAGAACCAAGGTTTATTGATAGAATGATTACCCCGATTATCGATATCGCCATAGTGACAATATCCATCACTGTCATTGAAATTATGCTCGCAAGAAGTCTGTTTTTTCGCGGTGCAGGAGTAAGTGCATAGAAGACCGCTCCGGGCGTTTTGAACATACGGTTTATTATCGAAATGTCACCTATGATATTAAATACCGCCATAACACCGATTGCGGTCCCGCTTAGTGATACAGCTACGATATTAGCAGCAAGTGGTGATATACCAAGCAGTCCCAGCGTGATAAAAACGAGATTTACCGCAAAGATCACAGCAAATACTGTTAGTCTCAGCATTTCCCCTCTAATGATATATTTAAAATGAGCCTTCATTTATAAACACCTCCAAATATGCCTGTTCTACAGTTTTATTGCGTTCCTCACGTATAGTGTCGCAATCGCCGGAGAATATGATTTTTCCTCTCGAAAGGAAGAAAACATTTGTTAATATGCGCTCGATGTCTTTTACAAGATGTGTGGATATTAGCGTCGACGCTCCTTCCGGCTGCATTGCGAGGATCGTGTCGATGACTTTTGTTTTTCCTACGGGATCTATGCCGTCAAGCGGCTCGTCAAGCAAGTACAGACTCGTTTCACGAGAGAAAGTAGCTGCAAGTGCAAGGCGTTCATGCATGCCTTTAGACAGACTGCGAACCGGTTTATTTATATATTCCGTGAGCCCCAGCAAGTTTATAAGCTCGTCTGCCCGTGCTTGCGAATAGTCGGGATACATATCGCGGTAAAATTCAAATGCTTCTTTTACTTTCATCCATTTCGGGAAAATCAGGATGTCGGGGCAAAATGCTATTGTACTTCTGGCTTCTGATCCCTGCTGTGCGTTGTTATGATATCGTATCGTTCCTGCTGTCGGTTGCTGAAGTCCGGCAATGATTTTTAATATTGTAGTTTTTCCCGAAGCGTTCGGACCCAGCAGTCCTACTGTTTGACCGGGCTCTATCTTCATATCAACACCCTGCAGAGCTTGACAGCCCAGATACTTCTTTTCAATACCGCTTATTTCAAGAATCGGATTCACAACCTCCAACCCCTTTCATGTATAATTCCAATTCGCTTAGTATTTCTTTTTTTTCAAGACCCAGAGCACACATTTCTTCCACAAAACGGTGCAGTGATTCCTGTGTTAAGTCTCTTCGCATTTTTTCGGTCATTTTCGAATCCTCCGTAAAATAATATCCTGTTCCTCGTTTGCTGCTGATGATTCCATCCCGTTCCATTTCCTGATAAACACGTTGGATAGTATTTGTGTTCACTCTCAGTAGGGCTGACAACTCGCGGATGGATGGGATACGGTCTCCCGGCTGAATATCTCCACGCACAAACGCCCGGTTGAACTGGAGGATTATTTGGCGGTATATTGGCAGTCTGTCATCAAACTCCAAGCTCCACTTTTCAAAAAGCTGCATCGTGCCACCTCCTTATGTGTACCACCACACTAGCACACTATATCGCACTTGTCAATAGGTAAATAAAAAAATTTTGCAAAAAAAAGCAACCACTAATAATAGCGATCGCTTTTACATGTTATTACAGCTTAAGTGCCTCTCTTAACAAACCTGCCGTGGCCTTGTTTTCCCAGGAATTCTCCTTCTTTGTATATCAGCTCTCCCCTGCTGTATGTGCGGACGGGGTAGCCTTTTATGGGTGTCCCTTCCCAGATCGTATAGTCTATTGTCGAATGCATGTTTTTTTGTGAAATTATGAAGTCCTTTGTCGGGTCATACAGTACAATATCGGCATCGTAATCCGGTGCTATGATCCCTTTTTCTTTGTTGCAGCCAAATATCTTTGCCGGTGTAGATGAACATAACTCAACAACGCGCTCGAATGTGATTTGACCCTTGTTTGCCTCGTTTAGCATGTACGGATAGAGGTTTTCTACACCCATAACTCCGTTTGGGATTTTTGTAAAATCATTTTCTCCTCTGTCTTTTTCATAGGTTTGAAACGGGCAGTGATCGGTAGCTACGGTGTCTATGCTGCCTTTTATTATGCCTTTCCACAAAGCGCTCTGACTTTTTTGTCCTTTTATCGGCGGAGAACATACAAAATTTCGTCCGTCCGGTCGTTTATAAACAGCGTTTGTAAAGTTGAGATACTGCGGACATGTCTCGGCGTATATCGTATATCCGTCTTTTTTGGCTCTTTCTATTGCTTTTAAGCCTTCTTCACATGCAAGGTGGACTACATATAATGAAGCTCCTGTTTTTCTGGCGAGCGTTACTGCTTTTGCAACTGCTTTTGCTTCTACATATTCGGGACGGCTCAGGTAATGATGCCACGGGTCTGTTTTCCCCTCCGCTATAAACTCGGCTCTAAGGGCTTCCAGAGACTCATGGTCCTCTGCATGAACCATTATTATTGCATCAATTTCTTTCGCTTTCGTTAGTGTTCGCGCGAACTCTTCATCGGTTACTCTGGACGCATACGTCATGAACACCTTGAAGCTAGGGACTCCGGCGTCTATAACTGTTTTCATTTCATCAAGTACCCGGTCGTTTACCTCTGATAGTCCCATATGTAAGCCGTAGTCTATACAAACTTTTGGTGCTGCAAGCTCGTTTCGTTTATTAAGTGCATCGATCAGGCTTTCGTTATTATCCGGGGTAACAAAATCTATCACAGTTGTGACACCACCGCACGCTGCTGCACGTGTGCCGGAGTAAAAATCGTCGGCGGATGATATATCACCAAAAGGAAGCTGGAAATGTGTATGAACATCGATTGCACCGGGTAATACAAAAAGACCGCTTGCATCGACAACTTCAGTTGTTGGATTGTGAAGGAAACTCTCCCCAACTTCGACTATTTTTCCGTCGGCAACAGCGATGTCGGCTTTTTGCCTGCCGTGTGCATTTATTACGGTTCCGTTTTTAATAAGTAAGTTCATGGGCTTTCTTCCTTAATCATATTTTCTCGAACTATATTTTCTCGAACTATATCTTCTCGAACTGCTCCACGTTTAGGACAAAAATCGTTGCTCCTCCTACCATTACTTCAACGGGCATCGGTGACAGATAGCTTGCTTCGTTGCCCATTATTGTCGGTATTTGCTGGCTTCTGCTTCTTGAGTGTTCTTTTATTGTTGATATGACATGCTGTGTTTTGTCATCGTCTACACCAACCAGGATCGTGACGTTCCCTGCTCTTAGAAAGCCGCCTGTTGTCGATAGTCTTGTGATGCTGAATCCTTCTCTTGAAAGATTTGATATTACGCCTGTAGCATCATCTTTATCAATCACTGCAAGTATCATTTTCATAGCGAGTATCAACCTTTCCAATTATCAAAATCACTTTTTTACAGTATACAACAAACTACCATATATTCACAAGTTTTTAACGACGAAAACGAAAACGTGAAAACTCATAACGCAGCTTTGTGTCCACATCATCAAATAACTTTGCATATGCTTTACGTACCGACATTTCTTTTTCATTCCATACACGGGGCAGGAAAATTATAATTACAAGGAATCTGATTGCTATTGTCATGCAAAATACCAGCTTGTAATGATCGAATGGGGTGCCGAGAAACGTTAGGCTCAGTCTTGCCATTACCGGAGACAGACCTTCAAGCAATGCCCCGCCCACTATAAGAGCAAGCGCTGCTGCTAATGATGTAAACACTGCATAAACTGCCAATGCAGCCGGACGCCCTTTCGAAGGTGTATGAGAAAGCTGCATGTTTACCATACATGCGTCGTTGGCACACCAGAAGATACCACCAAGGAAGTTGAATACAAACAACGGCCATATACTGCCGGGCACCGCAAACATCCACACAAAAGCGATGATCGATGAGGATATCGTTGAAATCATCATGAGCGGTACGCTGCCGTAGCGGTCGAGAAAAACTCCCCAGCGGGATAAAACAAGAAATGACATTGTCTGAGCAGCAATTTGCCCGAAAATTATTATGCTTACGTATGATAACGATAATATGTCGATCGCATATTTGTTAAAGAAAGGTCCGCTGATGTGTATCGCAAAGTTCCAGAACGTCCAGAATAATAAGTAGTTACGCATCGTAGGGTGCGTAAAGCATGCTTTTATTCC
>Ga0123356_10003891_pt1 | contig 15552 bp, 13 predicted proteins | sample TergutEmb28metaG_2_FD_92546 | JGI IMG/M metagenome (GOLD analysis project Ga0123356, IMG submission 92546) | Embiratermes neotenicus P3 segment gut microbial communities from Petit-Saut dam, French Guiana - Emb289 P3 | ecosystem: Host-associated > Arthropoda: Insects > Digestive system > Gut ... | reverse complement strand
GGCCGGATGGAACGGGTCGGCACGCATCCCTCGGGGGCGCCGGTCCTCGTCGACTACGCCCACACCCCCGACGCACTGGCAAACGCCTTGAGCGCGTTGCGGAGCCACGTCACCGGCCGCATCCTCGCGGTGTTCGGCGCGGGCGGCGATCGCGACGCCGGCAAGCGCCCCGTTATGGGGGCCGTCGCGAGGCGCCTCGCCGATATCGTCATCGTCACCGACGACAATCCCCGCGGCGAGAACGCGGCCCTCATCCGCCGCGCCATTCTCGATGCCTGCCCGGGCGCCATCGAGATCGGCGATCGCGCCGAGGCGGTGCGCCGCGGCCTGGCGATGCTGCGCGCCGGCGATGCGCTCCTGGTGGCGGGGAAGGGACATGAGACCGGGCAGATCGTCGGATCGAGGACGCTGCCATTCTCCGACAGCGCGGTGGTGCGCACCGCGCTCAGCAGCTTGGGAAGCGCGGCATGACGCCGCTGTGGACCTCCGCCGAAGCCGACACCGCAACACGGGGAAACAGCACGCGGCCCTGGCAGGCATCGGGCGTGTCGATCGACAGCCGCAGCATCGAGCGCGGCGATCTGTTCGTCGCCTTGGCCGGGCCGCGCCTTGATGGTCACGATTTTCTGGCCGACGCAAAGGCCCACGGAGCCAGCGCGGCCATGGTGCATCGCCGCCCTCCCGGTAGAGACAATGAGCTGCCTCTCCTCATTGTCGATGACACCATGGTCGCGTTGGACGATCTGGGCGCCGCCGCGCGCAAGCGCAGCGGCGCCCGGATCGTCGCCATCACCGGGAGCGTCGGAAAAACCGGCACCAAGAATGCGTTGCGCCAGGCGCTCGAGCCGCTCGGTGTGACCCATGCCTCGGCCGGCAGCCTGAACAATCAGTGGGGCGTGCCGCTGTCGCTGGCGCGCATGCGACAAGATTCGCGTTTCGGCGTGTTCGAGCTCGGCATGAACCATGCGGGCGAGATCGCCGCCCTCGCCCGCCTGGTGCGGCCGGCGGTCGCGCTCATCACCACCATCGAGCCCGCGCATCTCGGCCACTTCCCTTCGGTCGCGGCAATCGCCGATGCCAAAGCGGAGCTGTTCTTCGGCATGGAGCCGAACGGCATCGCCGTGCTGAACCGCGACAACGAATGGTACGGCCGGCTCGAACTGATGGCGCGCACCGCCGGCCTCGCGCGCATTCTCGGCTTCGGCACGCACCCCGAGGCCACGATACGCCTCCTCGCCTGCGATCTCGAAGCCACCGCCAGCGCCGTCTCCGTCGCGATCGCGGGCGAGACCATCCAATATTGCATCGGCCTGCCGGGGCGGCACTGGGTGATGAACTCGCTCGGCGTTCTCGGCGTGGTCCAGGCGCTCGGCGGCGACGTCGTCGCCGCCGCATCCGCCTTCGCGCACATGACGCCGATGGAAGGTCGCGGCCGCCGCCATGGCATCGCGCTCCCGGACGGGGAGGCCGAGCTCATTGACGAAAGCTACAATGCCAGCCCGGCCTCGGTGCGCGCCGCCATCGCCGTGCTGGGCGCCTGCCGGCCCGGCCCGCGCGGGCGCCGCATCGCAATTCTCGGCGACATGCTGGAGCTGGGCGATCGCTCCGCCGCGTTCCACGCCGCTCTGGTCGAGCCGTTGCGGGACGCCGGGATCGATCTGGTCTTCACCGTCGGCGAGCACATGCTCGCCCTCGATCGCGCCCTGCCCGCGAGGATGCGCGGCGGCCACGAGGCGAATGCGGCGGCGCTGGCGCAACACCTGAAGCCGCTGCTGCGCGCCGGCGACATCGTCTCGGTCAAGGGCTCGCACGGCATTGCCATGCATGAGATCGTGGCGCAGCTGACCTCCGCGCCGGCCTGCGCGGCGAAGAGTTGAGCTGATGTTCTATGCGATTTTGCCGCGTTTCTCCGAATACTTCACACCCTTCAACCTGTTCCGCTACCTCACCTTCCGATCCGGCGGGGCGCTGGTGACCGCCCTCGTCATCAGCTTCTGGGCGGGACCCCGGATCATCGCCTGGCTCAAATCGACTCAGATCGACGGCCAGCCGATCCGCAGCGACGGCCCCGAAGATCACCTCGTCCGCAAACGCGGCACCCCGACCATGGGCGGATTTCTGATTCTCCTGGCGCTGATCGTATCGACCTTGTTGTGGGTGGATCTCGCCAATGTCTATGTCTGGATCGCTCTCGTGGTGACCATGGCGTGCGGCGGCATCGGCTTTATCGACGATTTGGAGAAACTGACCAAGCACTCCTCGCGCGGCATATCGAGCCGCATGAAGTTCCTCCTGCAATTGCTGATCGGCGGCATCGCCGCCGCGGCCGTGATGCGGGCGGCGCCGGAGCCGCTCGCGGGGATGCTCGCGGTGCCCTTCGCCAAGAACTTCATGATTGACCTGGGGTGGCTCTTCGTGCCGTTCGGAATGATCGTGGTCGCCGGCTTTTCCAACGCGGTCAATCTGACCGACGGTCTCGACGGTCTTGCGATCGTGCCCGCGATGATCGCAGCCGGCGTCTTCGCGCTGATCGCCTATCTGGTCGGCAATCTGATCTTTTCCAACTATCTGCAGATCCATCACGTCCCGGGCGCCGGCGAGCTGTGCGTCTTTTGCGCCGGCCTGGTCGGCGCCGGCCTCGGCTTTCTCTGGTTCAATGCGCCGCCCGCGATGGTCTTCATGGGCGACACCGGCTCGCTCGCCATCGGCGGCGCGCTCGGCGCCGTCAGCCTCGTCACCAAACACGAGCTGGTGCTGGTGATTGTCGGCGGCCTCTTCGTCCTCGAGACCGTGTCGGTCATCGTCCAGGTGGCGAGCTTCCGGCTGACCGGCCGCCGCGTCTTCAGGATGGCGCCGCTGCATCACCATTTCGAGAAAAAGGGCTGGCAGGAGCCGACCATCGTCATCCGTTTCTGGATCATCGCCTCGATTCTGGCGATCGCGGGCCTGTCGACATTGAAACTGCGATGATCCGGGTGGCGAGCTACAAGGGCGATCGGGTGGCGGTGATGGGTCTGGCGCGGTCGGGCCTCATCGCGGCCGAGGCGCTGATGGCCGGCGGCGCCGAGGTGCTGGCCTGGGACGACGCGCCGGGCCGCCGCGACATCGCCCGCGCCAGCGGCATAAATCTGGCGGATCTGACCCGGGCCCGATTCGCGGGGATCAGGGCCCTCATCCTGTCGCCGGGCATTCCCCATACCTTCCCGCGACCCAACCCCGTCGCCGCCGCGGCGAAGGCCGCCGGTACCCCGATCATCGGCGATATCGAGCTTCTGGCGCAGGCGATGCCCGCCGCGCGCTATGTCGGCGTCACCGGCACCAACGGCAAATCGACCACCACGGCGCTGATCGGCCACATCCTCAAGACCGCCGGCCTGAAGGCCGAGGTCGGCGGCAATCTCGGCATGGCGGCCCTCGCGCTGGCGCCGCTCGGCGCCGAGGGCTGCTATGTGCTGGAGCTGTCCTCCTATCAGCTCGAGCTCATTCGCAAGGCCGCTTTCGACGTCGCCGTGTGGCTCAACCTGACGCCCGATCATCTCGACCGTCACGGCGGCATGGCCGGCTATATCGCGGCGAAGCGCCGCCTCTTCGCGACCGTGCGCGGCGCGCCGGTGGCGGTGATCGGCATCGACGACGCGCCGTCGCGCGCGGTGGCCGACTCGATAGCGGCCGAGAGTGCTTGGCGGCTGACCCGAATCTCGGTTATCAGCGCTGTCGCGGGAGGCGTGTTCGTCGAAGACGGACACTTGATCGATGACACCGGGCGAAGCGCCGTTGAGGTGATGGATCTGAGAGAGGTGCCGCGGCTTCGAGGCCGGCACAATTGGCAGAACGCGGTCGCCGCCTATGCGGCGGCGCGCGCAATGGGGCTGGGGCGCAGCGACATCGTCGCGGGCATCGCCGGCTTTCCCGGCTTGCCGCACCGCCAGGAATGGGTGGCGACGGTCGACGGGGTGCGCTTTGTCAACGATTCGAAGGCGACCAATGCCGAGGCCGCCACCCGGGCGCTCGCCGCCTACGACCGGGAGCCGCTCTATTGGATCGCGGGCGGGGTGGCGAAAGCCGGCGGCATCGCCGCGCTCGCGGACTTTTTCCCCCGCGTCAGGCGCGCCTTCCTGATCGGCGAGGCGGCACCGGGATTCGCCGCGACGCTGGGCGCCGCGGTGCCGCACGAGATTGCGGGCACGCTCGATCGCGCCGTCGCCGCCGCCTTTGCCGCCGCCCGGAAAGCCGGCGGCGATGCGGTCGTGCTGTTGTCGCCGGCCTGCGCCTCGTTCGACCAGTTCACCGATTTCGAAGCGCGCGGCGACGCGTTCCGCGCCCTCGTCACGGCGTTGCCGGGGGGACGGTCATGAAGTTTGCGCGCACCGACCGGAGTGCGATGGCGCAATGGTGGTGGACCGTCGATCGCTGGACCCTGGCTGCGCTGTTCGTCCTCATCGGCCTCGGCGCCTTGATGATCATGGCCTCGTCACCGGCGGTCGCGATTCGCATCCACGCCTCGAGCCCGCAATATTTTGTGCACCACTACCTGATCGAGTTGCCGATCGCCCTGGCGGTGATGTTCGGGGTCTCGCTCCTGAGCCCGCGCGAGCTGCGCCGCCTGGCGTTGATCGTGTTCGCCGTCTTCATGGTCGGGCTCGCCTACACGCTGATCGGCGGCACCGAGATCAAGGGGGCGCGGCGCTGGATCACCTTCGCCTTCCTCTCCGTGCAGCCGTCGGAGTTCGTCAAGCCGTGCTTCGCCGTGCTCGCGGCCTGGCTCTTTGCGCAGCACAAGCTGACACCCCGATTCCCCGGGCACTGGATCGCGATTGTGGCGCTGTTCGGCATCGTCGCCCTGCTGATGCGGCAGCCCGATCTCGGCATGGCGGCGGTGGTGATCGCGGTGTTCTTCGTCCAGTTCCTGCTCGCCGGCCTCAATCTGGTCTGGATCGCCGCTTTTCTGATGGCGGCGGGCGGCGGCCTGGTGGGCGCCTATTTCGCCCTGCCCCATGTCGCCAGCCGCATCGACCGCTTTCTCGATCCGACCGCGTCCGGTTCCTACCAGATCGACCGCGCCATGGATGCGTTCATGAACGGCGGGACCTGGGGGCGCGGGCCGGGCGAAGGCACGATGAAGCAATTCCTGCCCGACGCCCATGCCGATTTCGTGTTCGCGGTCGCCGGCGAGGAGCTGGGACTGGTGGTCTGCCTCGTCGTGGTCGGGCTGTTCGCCTTCATCGTGCTGCGCGGCTTTTCGCGCCTCTTCCAGGAGAACAATCTCTTCGTCGTGCTCGCCGCCACCGGCCTCTTCGTGCAATTCGGGCTTCAGGCCGTGATCAACATGGCCTCTTCCCTCGAGCTGATGCCGACCAAGGGGATGACCCTGCCTTTCATTTCCTACGGCGGCTCTTCGCTGGTGGCGCTCGGCCTCACCATGGGCATGTCGCTGGCTTTGACGCGGCGGCGCTACGGGGTCGACACATGAGCGCGCAAAAGCTGGTCGCCCTCGCCGCCGGCGGCACCGGCGGACACATGTTCCCGGCACAGGCCCTGGCGCGGGAGCTGGTGACGCGCGGCTACCGCGTCGCCCTCATCACCGACCGGCGCGGCCAGGCGTTCGGCGACAAGATCGGCGTCGAGCTGCACCGCATCCGCGCCGCCAGGCTCGAGGCGGGATTGAAAGGCAAGATCGTGGCGGTGGCCCAGATCGCGCTCGGCACGTTGGGCGCGCAGCGTCTTTTGAAACGCCTCGGGCCCGCCTGCGTCGTGGGGTTTGGCGGCTACCCCTCGGTCCCGACCATGATCGCGGCGTCGCGGCTCGACGTGCCGACGCTGATCCACGAGCAGAACGCGCTTCTGGGGCGGGCCAATCGCCTCCTGGCGCGGCGGGTGCGCCGGATCGCCACCTCCTTTCCGAACACCAGCGGCATTGCCACCGGTCATGCCGCGAAGGTCGTGGTCACCGGCAATCCGGTGCGGCCCGCCATCGCCCTGATGCGCGGGGTCGGCTATCCCGCCGTGACCGGCGACGCGCCGTTCCGGATCCTGGTGCTGGGCGGCAGCCAGGGCGCCCACATCATGAGCGCGGTGGTGCCTTCCGGGCTGGCGCTCCTCGACGCGGGCTTGCGCCGCCGGCTCGAGGTGGCGCAGCAGGCGCGGCCCGAAGATCTCGAGGCGGTGCGGGCGACCTATCGCGACGCCGGGATCGCGGCGGAGAGCGCCAGCTTTTTCGACGACGTGCCGGCGCGGCTCGCCAGCGCGCATCTCGTCATCTCGCGCGCCGGTGCCTCGAGCGTCGCCGAGATCGCGACCGTCGGCCGTCCCGCCATCCTGGTGCCGTTCGCCGCCGCCGCGGAGGACCACCAGACCCTGAATGCGCGCGCCCTCGCCGCCGAGGGCGCCGCCTGGGTGACGACCGAACCCGACTTCACGGCGGCGACGCTGGCGGCCGACCTCGCCGGTCTCATGGCCGATTCGGCGCGCCTCACCGCGGCCGCCGCCGCCGCCGCGGCGCAGGGCCGGCCGCAGGCGGCACGGGACCTCGCCAATCTCGTCGACCACCTCGCCAACGGCAATCACGCGCCGATCGAGCGGAGGGCGGCATGAAGGCGCTGCCTCTCGATATCGGCACCATTCACTTCGTCGGCATCGGCGGCATCGGCATGAGCGGCATCGCCGAGATCCTGCACAATATGGGCTATCGCGTGCAGGGCAGCGACATTGCCGAAAGCGCCAATGTGCGGCGCTTGCGGAGCCTCGGCATCCGCGTCGAGATCGGCCACACCGCCGAGAATCTGGCCGGCGTCGAAGCCGTCGTCGTGTCGTCGGCGGTGAAGGCCGACAACCCCGAGATCGCGGCGGCGCGCGCGCGCATGATCCCGGTGGTGCGCCGCGCCGAGATGCTCGCCGAGCTGATGCGCCTCAAATGGTCGATCGCCATCGCCGGGACCCACGGCAAGACCACCACCACGTCGTTGATCGGCACCCTGCTGGACGAGGCCGGGTTCGACCCCACCGTCATCAACGGCGGCATCATCAACGCCTACGGCACCAACGCGCGCCTGGGCGCGGGCGATTGGATGGTGGTCGAGGCCGACGAAAGCGACGGCACCTTTACCAAGCTGCATGCCGCGATCGCGGTCGTCACCAACATCGATCCCGAGCATCTCGATCACTACGGCGACTTCGCCGCGCTGCAGCGCGGCTTCGAGAGCTTCATCGCCAACGTCCCGTTCTACGGTGTCGCCGCGCTCTGCATCGACCATCCGGTGGTGCGGGCGATGATCGCGACCATGGCGCAGCGCCGGATCGTCACCTACGGCCTCGCGCCGCAGGCCGACATCCGCGCCGTCAATGTCGATCTCGGCCGCGACGGCGCCCGCTACGACGTGGTCATCGCCGGGCGCGGCAGAGCCGCCGGCCGGATCCTGACGGGCGTCCATCTGCCGATGTTCGGCGTGCACAATGTGCAGAACTCGCTGGCCGCCATCGCCGTCGCCGAGGAGCTGCACCTCGGCGACGCCGCGGTGCTCAAAGCGTTCGCGCGCTTCGCCGGCGTCAAGCGGCGCTTCACCAAGGTCGGCGAGGGCGGCGGCGTCACCGTGATCGACGATTACGCCCACCATCCCGTCGAGATCGCGGCGGTGCTCACGGCGGCCCGCAGCACCACCCAAGGCCGCGTCATCGCCGTGGTGCAGCCGCATCGCTACACGCGCGTCGCCAACCTCTTTGAGCAGTTCTGCACCTGCTTCAATGACGCCGATATCGTTCTGGTAGCCGACATCTATGCCGCCGGCGAGGCGCCGATTGCCGGCATCGACCGCGACGCCCTCGTCGCCGGCCTCAAGGCGCACGGCCACCCTCACGCCGACGCCCTCGGCGCGCCCCGGGACCTGGCAGCCGCGATCCGCGCTCTGGCCCAACCGGGCGATTTTGTCGTCTGCCTCGGCGCCGGGTCGATCACCAACTGGGCGCAGACGCTCCCCGACGAGCTCGAAGCCGCGGCGGCGGCGCGCCGCGATGCCTCGGGGGCGGCGGCATGATGGCGGCAGGGAAGGAGAAGGCGCGCCTTGCCGAGCGCCTGCCGCCGGTCCGGGGCCGTCTTACCGAGAATGCGCCGCTGGCGCAGCTCACCTGGTTCCGCGTCGGCGGCCCGGCCGAGATGCTGTTCCGTCCGGCCGACAGCCGGGATCTCGCCGCCTTCATCGCGGGGAAGCCCGGGGATGTCGCGGTGACGGTGATCGGGGTCGCCTCCAATCTCCTGATCCGCGACGGCGGCGTCGCCGGTGTCGTGGTGCGACTGGGGCGCGGCTTCGCCGATATCGCGGTCGAGGGCGCGGATATCGTCGCCGGTGCGGGCGCGCTCGATCGCAATGTCGCGCTCGTGGCCGAGGCGGCCGGCATCGCCGGTCTCGAGTTTCTCTCCGGCATTCCCGGCACTATCGGCGGCGGGCTGCGCATGAATGCCGGCGCCTATGGTGCCGAGTTCAAGGACGTGGTGATCGCGGCGGAGGCGATCGATCCGGCGGGCGCGCCGCAGCGGCTGGAGGGAGCCGATCTCGGCTTTTCCTACCGTCACTGCCGGCTGCCGGAGAATTGGATCTTCGTGTCCGCGCGCCTCAAGGGCCGCGCCGGCGACCGCGACGCGATCGCCCGGCGCATGGCCGAGATCGAGGCGGCGCGCGTCGCCTCGCAGCCGGTCCGCGCGCGCACCGGCGGCTCCACCTTCGCCAATCCGGCCGGCCACCAGGCCTGGGAGCTGATTGCCGCCGCCGGCTGCCGCGGCCTCGTGCGCGGCGGCGCCCAGGTCTCGGAAAAGCATGCCAATTTTCTCATCAATGCCGGCCATGCCACCGCCGCCGACCTCGAGGGGCTCGGCGAGGAGGTGCGGCGCCGGGTTCATGCCCGGTTCGGCATCGCGCTCCAATGGGAGATCCGCCGCGTCGGCGAGGCGCCGGCGACGCTGGGGGGTGTCGCGTGAGCCGGGTCGCCGTCCTCAAAGGCGGCTGGTCGGTCGAGCGCGCGGTCTCGCTGGTGAGCGGCCGCGAATGCGCGAAGGCGCTGAAGGCGCTCGGTCATCACGTCATCGAGATCGACGTCACGCGCGACCTGGCGGCGCTCGCCGCCGCCCTCGACCCCCGGCCCGACGCCATCTTCAACGCGCTCCACGGCAAGGGCGGCGAGGACGGCACCATCCAGGGCGTGCTCGAATTCCTGCGCATCCCCTACACCCATTCGGGCGTCGCCGCCTCCGCGCTGGCGATGCACAAGCCCTCGGCAAAGGCGGTGTTTGCCGCCGCCGGCCTGCCGCTCGCGGAAAGCCGGATCGTGCCGGCAAAGGCGCTCGCCGACGGCGACGCGCTGCCGCGGCCCTTCGTGGTGAAGCCGTTGGATGAAGGCTCCAGCGTCGGCGTGCGCATCGTGCGCGCCGGCGACAATGGCTGGATGGAGGAAGCCCGCCATTGGCGCTTCGGCGATGCGGCGCTGGTCGAAGCCTATGTTCCCGGCCGCGAGATCACGGTCGCGGTGATGGGGGAGCGCGCCCTCGGGGTTCTGGAGATCCGGCCGAGGGCGGCCGAGATGTACGATTACGAGGCGAAATACGCGCCCGGGGGCAGCGACCATCTGGTGCCGGCGCCGATCCACCCCCACGCCTATGACGAGGCACTCGATATCGGCCTTTGCGCCCATCGCGCGCTCAATTGCCGGGGCGTCAGCCGCTCCGATCTGCGCTACGACGATACCGGCGGCGAGCCGGGGCGCATGGTGCTCCTCGAGCTCAACACCCAGCCGGGGATGACGCCGACATCGCTGGTGCCCGACATCGCCCGTCACGCCGGCATCGATTTTGAGGCGCTGGTCGGCTGGATGGTGGAGAACGCGTCATGCGACACGTGATCCGCTGGCTCGCCGTCGCCCTCGTCCTGGCGCTGGTCGCCGCCGCCGGCGCGATGGTCCTGCGGCCCGGGATCCCCACCGGCGTGGCGGCCTTGCGGCAGCGTCTCCTCGTGCGCAGCGGCGAGCTCGGCTTTCGCGTCAACGCCGTCGAAGTCGAGGGGCGCGAGCGCGCCGCTGCCCGGGACGTGCTGCGCGCCTTGGGCGTCCGGCGCGGCATGCCGATCTTCGCCATCGATCCGGCGGCCGCGAAGGCGCGGCTCGAGCAGGTGCCGTGGGTGCGCTCCGTCTCGGTCTACCGCCGCCTTCCCGACACGCTCTTTATCCGGATGAGCGAGCAGAAGCCGCTCGCGTTCTGGCAGCGCGGCGGCAGCCTCGTCCTGATCGACGAGGACGGCCGGCCGATCGCCGAGCGCAACCTTTCCGCCTACGCGCGGCTGCCGGTGCTGGTCGGCGACGACGCGCCGGCCAACGCCGCCGCAATCATCAGGATGATGACCAGCGAGCCGACGCTCGCCGCCGCGGTCGCCGCCGCCGTGCGCATCGGCGGGCGACGCTGGAACGTCGAGTTCAAGAACGGCGTCTTCGTCGCGCTGCCGGAGCAGGATGCCACGGGCGCATGGCACCGCCTCGCCGTCATCGAGAAGAACCACCGGGTGCTGGAGCGCCGCATCGAGCTGGTCGATCTGCGCCTGCCGGATCGCGTCTATCTGCGCGTGCCGTCGGACCTCGCACCCAAGCCACCCAAGGTCGGGCATCGGGAGAACCCGGTATGACGCATGGCCTGCAGCGCCGCTCCATGGTCGGCATCGTCGATATCGGCACCTCGAAAGTGTGCTGCTTCATCGCACGTGCCGACGGCGGCGGACCAAAAATCACCGGCGTCGGCCATCAATTGTCGCGCGGCGTGCGCAACGGCGTCATCGTCGATCTCGACGCGGCGGCGCAGTCGGTCATCACCGCGGTCCACGCCGCCGAAGAGATGGCGGGCGAGTTGCTGCAGAGCGTCGTGGTCAATCTCTCCGGCGGCTTCCACGCCTCGCGCATCGTCCAGAGCGAGATCAACCTCAACGGCCGCCAGGTCGACGACAGCGACCTGAAGCGGGTTCTCAATCTCGGTCATCACACCAGGGAAGCGCCCGGGCGCGAGGTGATCCACGCCATCCCCGTCGGCTTTTCCATCGACGGCAGCCGCGGCATCCGCGATCCGCGCGGCATGTCGGGGATGAGACTGGCGGTCAACATGCATGCGGTCGCGGCCGATTCCGCCGTCCTGCGCAACATCAACACCTGTCTCGGCCGCTGCCACCTCGAGGTCGAGGCGTTCGTCGCCGGCCCCTATGCCGCCGGCCTCGCCGCCCTGGTCGAGGACGAAACCAAGATCGGCGTGACGCTGATCGACATGGGCGGCGGCACCACCACGATCAGCGTGTTCTACGACGGCAACCTGATCTTCGCCGACAGCATTCCGATCGGCGGCAATCACGTCACCAACGACATCGTGCGCGGCTTGTCCACGCCCCTGATGCACGCCGAGCGCATGAAGACGCTGCACGGCTGCTGCATCACCTCCTCGACCGACGAGCGCGAAATGATCGCGGCGCCGCAGATCGGCGAGGAGGACGACACCCAATCGAACCATGTGCCGAGATCCTATCTGGTGGGGATCATCGCGCCGCGGCTCGAAGAGACGTTCGACCTGGTGCGGGACCGGCTCGATCAGAGCGGCTTCGACAAATTGTCGGGGCGCCGGGTGGTCCTGACCGGCGGCGCCTCGCAGCTGGCCGGCGTGCGCGAGCTCGCCGCCATCATCCTCGACAAGCAGGTGCGCCTCGGCACGCCCTTGCGGGTGGCCGGCCTGGCGCCGGCGACGAGCGGCCCCGCCTTCGCCACCTCGGCGGGCCTCGTTCATTTCGCTTTTTCGGAGCGTGCCGAAACGCCGCATCCCATCCGCAGCTCCATCGGACTGCCGGATTGGCGCGGCCTCGGTCTGTGGCAGTGGCTTAGGGAGAACATCTGAACAGGGCGTAGCGAGAACATCTGAATTGCATCCGGAGGGTAGCATGACCATCAGTCTCACCGTTCCCCAGGAAGAAAACGAATTGAAGCCCCGCATCACCGTGATCGGCGTCGGCGGCGCCGGCGGCAATGCCGTGAACAACATGATCCGATCGAATCTGATCGGGTGCGATTTCGTCGTCTGCAACACCGATGCGCAAGCGATGCAGCAATCGCTGGCCGAACACCGGATCCAGCTCGGGGTTCAGACCACGCGCGGGCTCGGCGCCGGCTCCCGGCCCGAGGTCGGTCGCAGCGCCGCGGAGGAGGCGCTCGACGAGATCATGGCCGCCGTCGAAGGCGCCAACATGGTGTTCGTCACCGCCGGGATGGGTGGCGGCACCGGCACCGGCGCCGCCCCCGTGATCGCCCGCGCCACCCGCGAGGCCGGCATCCTGACCGTGGGCGTGGTGACCAAGCCGTTCCAGTTCGAAGGCTCGAAGCGGATGAAGATCGCCGACCAGGGCATTCAGGAGATGCAGGGCTTCGTCGACACGCTGATCATCATTCCCAATCAGAACCTGTTCCGCATCGCCAACGAGCGCACCACGTTCGTCGACGCCTTCAAGATGGCCGACGACGTCTTGTACTCCGGGGTTCGCGGCGTGACCGATCTCATGGTCATGCCCGGCCTGATCAATCTCGACTTCGCCGACGTGCGCGCCGTGATGAGCGAAATGGGCAAGGCGATGATGGGCACCGGCGAGGCCGAAGGCGACCGCCGTGCCGTCGATGCCGCCGAGGCCGCGATCTCCAACCCGCTCCTCGACGATGTCTCGATGCGGGGCGCGCGAGGCATTCTCATCAACGTCACGGGCGGGCTCGACATGACGCTGTTCGAGTTCGACGAGGCCGCCAACCGCATCCGCGAGGAGGTCGACCCCGAGGCCAATATCATCGTCGGCTCGACCCTCGACGAGACGCTGACGGGCAAGATGCGCATCTCGGTGGTCGCGACCGGCATCGACGCGGTGACGCCGAATGCGCGCCGGCCGGTGGTCCAGCTGGTCACCGAGAACGAGCCGGCGGCGGCGCGGCCTGCCGCCGCGGAGCAAGCGGCTGCGGCCGCCGCTGCGCCGGCGGATCCGGATGCCGCCCGTTCCGCCGCGATCGAACGCGAGGCGGCCAGGCGCGACGGGTTCGTCGCCCCGCCGCCCTCGGAAGTGCCCGGTGGCCGGCCCGCCTATATCGCCCAGCCGGCCATCACCCCCGATCCGGCCGCGGCGATGGCCAACAGCGTCCGCCAGCCGCAGCGGCCGCGGCTGCAGCGGCCGCAAAGCCTGTTCGAGCGCGTCCGCAGCGTCGGACGCCAGCGCGCCGCCGCCGAGCCCGAGCTCTCGGCATGGAACCAGCAGGTCCCGCCCGCGCCGCGGAGCGGGGCACAGCCGCGGCTCGGTCCGGTCGATCAGGCCGACCGCGTGCTCCCGGCAAAGGAGGAGGAGCTGCTGGACATTCCCGCGTTCCTGCGTCGCCAGGCCAACTAGCAAGCTGCCGGGCGCCGGTTCCGGGCACGCACGACGGCTCGGGAGATGCCCTTTCCCGAGCCGTCGAATCTTGCCGAAGCCCTTGTTCCACAAGGACGAAAATCGGACACAATCTGTTACAAAGTTTGATTTGTTCCGATCCCCAAAACTTTCTAGCGTGCCTCCCGCACAAGACTAAGAGAGGGTCCGGGGGACCAATGTTGCTTACCGGGTTCGTCCCGCAAAAAACTCTGAAAACCTCGATCTGTTGCCGTGGCACCGCCCTTCACAGCGGTCAGCCCGTGACGCTCACCTTCCACCCCGCGGCGGCGGATGCCGGCATCGTGTTTCGCCGCAGCGACCGCAACGGCGCGGCATTGCCCGCCAACTGGCGCTATGTGCGCGAATCGGCCCTGTGCACGACGGTGGACGACGGCAACGGGCTGTCGGTGGCCACCATCGAGCACGTGATGGCAGCGCTCGCCGGTCTCGAGATCGACAACGCCGTGATCGAACTGGACGGACCGGAAGCCCCGGTCATGGACGGCAGCGCCGCGCCCTTCATTTTCCTCCTCGAGTGCGCCGGGATCGTGCCGCAGCACGCGCCGCGCCGCGCCGTCGAAGTGCTGAAGCCGGTGCGGATCGGCGACGGCGAGAAATCGGCGGCGCTGCTGCCGGGGAACGGCCTGACCGTCAACCTGACCATCGACTTCGCCGCCAATGCGATCCAGCGCCAGACCATGCGCTGGACGTTCGATCCCGAGCGTTTCAGGAGCGAGATCGCGCCGGCGCGCACGTTCGGCTTCCTCGAAGAGATCGATGCGTTGCGCGCCGCGGGCCTGGCGCGCGGCGGCGGCATGGACAATGCCATCGTCATCGGCGACGGCCGGGTGCTGAACCGCGACGGCTTGCGCTTTCCCGACGAATTCGTGCGGCACAAAGTGCTCGATGCCATCGGCGACCTCTATCTCGCCGGCGCACCGATCATCGGCACTTTCACCGGGTTCCGCTCGGGACACGCCGCCAACCGGCAATTGCTCGAGGCGTTGTTCGCGGAGCGCGCGGCGTTCCGTGTGGTGCCCTTGCCGAGCCTCGATGATGCCGGCGACGGTTGGCAGGACCAGTTGCGCGCCAGCGCCTGATCGCGACAGATTTTCCGGGAGCGCCGGCGTTCTGCTATAATGGCGGCGGCGCAAACGGCATGAACGCAGGGGGTTTCATGAGGCATTCCGTTGTTTGCTGCGCGATGGCAATGGCCGCGGCGCTGGCGCTGAGCGGCTGCGGGATCTTCTCCGGGACCAAGAAGGACACCTACATCGAACAGCCGGTGGACAAGCTCTACAACAGTGCCATGAGCTCGGTGGCGGCGGAGAACTGGGACAAGGCGGCCCAGCAATTCGACGAAGTCGACCGCCAGCACCCCTATTCGGTCTGGGCGACCAAGGCGCAGCTCATGGGCGCCTACGCGCTCTACCAGGACAACAAATACGACCAGTCGGTCGTTTCGGCGGACCGCTTCATCCAGCTCCACCCCGGCAACCGCGACGTCGCCTACGCCTATTATCTGAAGGCGCTCGATTACTACGTGCAGATCGCCGATGTCGGTCGCGATCAGGCGGTGACCCAGCAGGCCTTGGCGGCGCTGGGCGAAGTGGCGAAGCGCTTTCCCGATTCGCGCTACGGTCGCGACGCCGCGCTCAAGATGCAGCTGGCAATCGATCATCTCGCCGGGAAGGAGATGGAGATCGGCCGCTACTACGAGAAGCAGCGCTACTATCTCGCGGCGATCAACCGCTACCGCCGCGTGGTCGACCTCTATCAGACCACGACGCACGTCCCCGAAGCCCTGGAACGCCTGACGGAATGCTACACGGCGCTCGGCCTCCACGAGGAAGCGAGAAAGACCGCCGCTGTCCTTGGCTATAACTATCCCGGGAGCAAATGGTATGAGCGCTCCTATGCCCTCATGAACGGCGATTCCACCGCGACCGCGAGCTCCGACCATGGCTCGGGCTGGCTCAGCGACGTCGCGGGGATCTTCTGATTCGCCGCGCGGCTGGTCTCCGCTAGAGGAGCGCTTTATCTTCTCTGGGCATGTTGCTCAGCCTCGCCATACGCGACCTGGTGCTGATCGACCGGCTTGACCTCGATT
>Ga0123356_10003890_pt1 | contig 15552 bp, 13 predicted proteins | sample TergutEmb28metaG_2_FD_92546 | JGI IMG/M metagenome (GOLD analysis project Ga0123356, IMG submission 92546) | Embiratermes neotenicus P3 segment gut microbial communities from Petit-Saut dam, French Guiana - Emb289 P3 | ecosystem: Host-associated > Arthropoda: Insects > Digestive system > Gut ... | reverse complement strand
CACTGCTAGAATCGCGACCACGATCACCGGCGTTGCGTCACGCGCGGCGAACCACGCATAGATGGGGGCCGCCAGCGCGGCGACAATCGCGGCGAGCGAGGAATAGCGCGTGACGATTGCGACCACCAGCCAGGTCGCCAGCGCCGCCAGGCCCACCGGCCAGAGATAGGCGAGCAAGACGCCGCAGGCGGTCGCCACCCCCTTGCCCCCCTTGAAGCCGAGCCACACCGGGAAGAGATGGCCTAAAAAGGCGGCGATGGCGCCGATGGCGGCGGCAATCGGCCCCCATCGGGCAAAGACCAACACAGCGATGACGCCTTTCGCGGCATCGAGCGCCAGCGTCGCGGCCGCCAGTCTCTTATTGCCGGTGCGCAACACGTTGGTGGCCCCGATATTGCCCGAGCCGATCGCGCGGATATCGCCGTAGCCGCCAAGCCGCGCCAGGATCAGCCCGAACGGAATCGAGCCGAGCAGGTAGGCGCCGACAGCCGCGACCACCAACGCTGGGATCATGCGAGGGTATTTAGAGCAAATCGAGGCGAAGCAAAACCGCGCGCTGGGCCGGGTTCCGGCGTCGCGCCCGCCGCGCGGCGGCACTGAGCTCAGGCCGCCTTCACCGCCTTCGCCTTGCCTTTGAGGGCGGCAACGAGGTCGCGAACGAGATGTGCCGTGCGCAGATCGGCATCGAACTCGGGGATGTATTCGACGATCTCGATCGCCCTGAGCTTCTTGTGATTGGCCAGCAGGCGCAGCGCCGCAAGCGTCGGGGCGGCCCGGAGGCCATCGGCGCATTTGAGACCGACCCCGGGCGCGTCCCGCGGATCGAAGCCGTCGAGGTCGATCGTCACGCCAAAGCCGTCGACGCCGCGTGTCGCTATGTCGCGGGCCTCGCGCAGGCAGGCTTCGATGCCGCGGCGGTGCACTTCCGTCATGTCGATCACGCGGACGCCGAGACGACGCAGCAGCGCCGCCTCTTCCGGCTCGAAGGACCGCGTGCCGACGAAGCAGAGATTTTCGGGCCGCACCGCGCCGCCGCAGATCCTGAGGAACCGCGCGTCGCCGTGGCCGAGGAGCGCCGCTGCCGGCATGCCGTGCGGATTGAGCGATGGCGTGGTCTCGAGGGTGTGAGCGTCAAGATGCGCGTCCATCCAGATCAGGCCGGGCGGCGTGTCCCCGAGGCCGCGGGCGACGCCGCCCCACGTGCCCATGGCATTGGCGTGGTCGCCGCCGAGCACGATCGGAAACGCGCCATCGCCGAGGGCTCGTGCAACGGCGTCGGCGAGCGCCGTGTTGAAGCGCGCCACCAGATCGAAGATCGCCTCGGTCGACGGCTCGCCCTGGTCGCGCCAGCGCCGCTCGCTCGCGACCATGGCGCGCCACGCGGCGGCGACGCCGTCGGCGCGCAGCCAGTCGGCAAGGCCGAGGGCGCGCAACGCCGCCGGGCCGTCTTCGGTCTGATGAAAACCGGCGCCCCATCCCGATGCGGCGCCGATCAAGGCAATCGCAGCCATCCTCGTCAATCGTCCCGCGTGAAGACAGTTCGTCCGCCGACAATGGTGCGGAGCGCCCGTCCCTGAACGGGTCTCCCGTCATACGGCGCGTTTTTCGATTTAGAACGGTAGGCGGCGCTGTCAATGAGCCACGGCCGATCGAGATCGAAAATAACGAGGTCGGCGGGCGCGCCGACGGCGAGCCGGCCAGCGGCGAGGCGCAGGATCTCCGCCGGACGCAGCGTCAGGGCGCGCAGCACGGCGAGCAGATCCATGTCGCGATTGTGGTAGAGCGCCAGCGACAGCGGCAGCAATGTCTCCAGCCCGACGATGCCGCTCGCCGCCGAGGCGAACGGCAGGCGCTTTGAATCCTGATCGTGCGGCGAATGATCGCTGGCGATGGCGTCGATGGTGCCGTCGGCGAGACCGGCAATCACGGCCCGGCGATCGTCTTCGCTGCGCAGCGGCGGCGACACCTTGGCGAAGGTGCGATAGGCGCCGACCTCCCATTCGTTGAGCGCGAAATAATGCGGCGCGGTATCACAGGTCACCGGGAGGCCGCGCGACTTCGCCCGCCGGATCGCCTCGATCGCCGCACCCGTTGAGACATGGGCGAAATGGAGGCGCGCGCCGGTCAGCGCGACGAGGCGCAGATCGCGCTCCACCATGATCACCTCCGCCGCCGGCGGAATAGCCGGCAGGCCCAGCCGCGTCGCCACCTCACCCTCGTTCATGGCACCGCCGGCGGCGAGGCGGGGCTCCTCGGGATGCTGGACCAGCAGCTGATCGAACGTGCGCGCGTAGGAGAGGGCGCGGCGCATCACCTGCGCGTCGGCGATGGCGCGGTCCGCATCGGTGAAGGCGACGGCTCCCGCTGCGGCCAAGAGGCCGTATTCCGACAATTCGCGACCCTCAAGGCGCTTCGTTGCGGCGGCGTAGGTCCGGATGTTGACGAGGCGAATGTCGCGCGAGCGCCGCGCCACGAACTCGACCAGCGCCACGTCGTCGATCGGCGGGTATGTATTCGGCAGCGCCACCATCGTGGTCACGCCGCCCGCGGCGGCAGCGAGGCCGGCACTCTCCATCGATTCCTGATGCTCGGCGCCGGGATCGCGAGACTCGACGCGCATGTCGATGATGCCGGGCGCGACGCAGGCCCCGTCGCACGCGACGGTCTCGATGCCGGGGCCGCTGACGAGATCGTGGCCGAACGCGGCGATGCGGCCATCCTCGACCAGCAGATCGCCCTTGAGATCGAGCTGCTGCGCCGGGTCGAGGAGACGCGCGCGGCGCAGCAGCAAACGCCCGCTCATGCCGGCGCCTGATTGGACAGCTCGCGCGTCAAGGCTTCAAGGCACGCCATGCGCACCGCGACGCCCATCTCGACCTGCTCGCGAATGAGACTGCGGTCGATATCGTCAGCCACGGCGGTGTCGATCTCGATGCCGCGATTCATCGGCCCCGGATGCATGATCAGCGCATCGGGCTTGGCCACTTTCAGCTTTTCATAGTCGAGGCCGAAGAAATGAAAATATTCGCGGATCGACGGCACGAAGCTGCCCTGCATGCGTTCGGTCTGCAGCCGCAGCATCATCACGATGTCGGCGTCGGCCAGGCCGCGCCTCATATCGTGAAAGACCTCGACGCCGAGCCGCTCGATCGCCGCCGGCAACAAGGTTCGCGGCGCCACCACGCGCACCTGGGCGCCCATCGTGTTGAGCAGCGCAAAATTGGAGCGCGCCACGCGGCTGTGAAGGATGTCGCCGCAGATCGCCACGATGAGGCCCTCGAGCCTGCCCTTGCGACGTCGGATGGCGAGCGCGTCGAGCAGCGCCTGCGTCGGATGCTCGTGGCTGCCGTCGCCGGCGTTGATGACGGCGCAATCGACCTTCTGCGCCAATAGTTGCACCGCGCCCGATTCCGGATGACGTACCACGAGCACATCGGGGTGCATCGCCGTCAGCGTCATCGCGGTGTCGATCAGCGTCTCCCCCTTTCGAACCGAGCTGGTCGACACCGACATGTTGATGACGTCGCCGCCGAGCCGCTTCCCGGCGAGCTCGAAGGAGGTGCGCGTGCGGGTCGAGTTCTCGAAAAACAGATTGATGATGGTGCGGCCGCGCAGCAGCGATTGCTTCTTGTCGACCTGGCGATTTTGCCCGACATAGGACTCCGCACGGTCGATCAGGAAACTGATCTCGGCCGCCGACAGTCCCTCGATGCCCAACAAATGCCGGTGCGGAAACGAAACGAGCGGCGTCGACGCGGTCATTAAAAAGAGAGCTATAAGGGCCGACTGCCGCGGCGGCAAGCGGCGCGCGCGAGTCGCGGCGCCGACAAGACGCCGCGAAAATCCGCGAGCCCCGGCCGGCCGCCGTCGCCCGGCCCCGCGCCGGAAAAAAAGGCGGCGCCCCGCGCCGCCTCATTGGTCCGGGGCAGATTACCGCCTAGCGCCGGAACCCGCCGCCATGGCCGCCGCCGTGGAACCCGCCCCGGAAGCCGCCGCGGCCCCAGCCGCCGTGGCCCCAGCCCCAGCCGCGACCATACCAGCCGCCCCAGCCCCAGCCGGCGGGATAGCCGTACCATCCGTATCCGCAGGCTGCGAAATAGGGATTGCAGGCATAGGGATAGGTGTAGGCGTAGGGCGAGACAAAAACTTGCGCCTTCGCCGGCTGCTCCGGAATCGCCGTAATGGCGAGAGGGACCGCAACCAGCGCCCCGGCCGCGACTACCTTTCCGAGTCCAGTCATCTTCGTTCTCCTCTCAAGAACTCGTCTCAGTGACATCTAATGGACATATATGCAGTGCCGACGTTATTCGTGCCTCTGAGTAATCATTTATTTAGGTTTTGCCCTGTTGGCGGGACAACAGGGCTTCAGCTGCTATTTATCGGGATATTTGCCCGAAAGACGGCAACGACCGTGCGGCCGGGCCCTTCGCAAGAAGATCGGTCCCGTTGTCGGTTCCATGGTCTTTGTCGTAAGCTCTGATCCATGAGAGCGCGTGAACTCGCCGGTATCGCTCTTCTGCTCTTCGGCTGCTCCTTCGGGGATCGCGCTGGCGCCCAGGATGACCCTTTGTCGCGCTCCGACTACCGCTGGCTCCATGAAAACCTCAACGTGCCGTTAGACAGCCTGACGCTGCGGGCCCTGACCCGAAGTCAGAAGGCTCATGTCTACGCTCTTATCAATAGCGCGAAGCTCAGCAGCGCAAAGCGACTGTCGGATAGCGCCGACTATCTCTATGGCGTGAACGGCGAGGACTTCGAGAGCACGCTGAAAGAGTCCGAAAAGCTGATTATCGCACCGCTCCCCAGCCGGGACTGAAGCCGCGGGCACCCGCATCGTCCCCCTTGCCGGCACAGCGACGGCGGCGACGGCGCGCTCGCGGTGAGGGCGCGAAGCCTTCAGCCCTCGGATCGGAGCGGCGAATGACGGCTGACGATGGCGACACCCTGACCGGGAAAAGGCTGCCTCTCGCTCCCGCCCGACCGCCGTTCAGAGCCGGCTTTCGCCGCCGATCGAGGGGCGTGTCGTGATCCCTATGTCAGGAACGAATGCACGATCTCGACGAGCTCCTCCGCCGCCTGCGCGCGCGGATCGTCGCGCGATGCCTTGGGGTCTACGAGGTGCTCAAGGATATGGTCCTCGATCACTTCGGCGATGAAGCCGTCAAGCGCGCCCCGGCATGCCGTGGCTTGCTGCAGAATGGCGGCGCAGGTCGCATCCTCCTGGACCCGCTTTTCGACGGCCTCGAGCTGGCCCCGGATGCGTCGCAGGCGGAGCAGCAGTTTCTGCTTCTCCTTTTCCTGGCTGGTGTGAGTCATTGCGCTGGATCCTATCCTCCGGAGGATGGATAAATCACGTCGCGTCCCTTGTCGAACCCTGTTCGATGGCCTGACGTGCCCGCCACGTCCCCGCGCCGTGGTCCGTCATGCCGCAGCGAACGCGCGGCGCCCCTTGAATGCGGGAAGCATCGCGGTTCTGTAATATGGCCACGGTACTGGAAGGAGGAGCAATGCTTGCTTCAGGGCAGAGACCGCGAAACGCGCTGTTCACGCTCCATATCGGGCTGCTCGTGCTGGCGGCGACAATGCCGCGAAGCTTTGGCCAAAACGCGTCGCCCGCGCCGCCGCCCGTCCCCGAGCTGTTCAGCCCCGATCGCAGCACGCTCCTGGGCGACATGGGCGGGCTTCGACCCGCCCTCGACAAGCTCGGTGCGACGCTCACCATTACGGAGGACGCCGAGGTCATGGGCAATGTCACCGGCGGCGTCCACCGCGGGGCCGAATTCGACGGATTGACCACGATGACGCTCGCGGTCGACACCGCCAAGGCGTTCGGGTGGGATGGCGGCACTTTCAACATCAGCGGGTTGCAGATTCACGGTCGCGATCTCAGCAGCGACAACCTCCATGTTCTTCAGACCGCGAGTGACATCGCGGCCGCGCGCGCGACCCGATTGTGGGAGCTCTGGTATCAGCAAACCCTCCTCGGCGGTAAGGCCGACGTCAAAATCGGTCAACAGAGCGTCGATCAGGAATTCCTGGTCAGCCAGTTCGCTTTTATGTTCCTCAACGCCGCGACGGGATGGCCGGCGCTGCCGTCCGCCAATCTCTACGGCGGCGGGCCTGCCTATCCGCTGTCTTCGCTCGGCGTCCGTTTTCGCGGGCACCCGAGCGATAACGTCACCGTGCTCGGCGGCGTCTTCGACGACAATCCGCCGGGCGGTCCCTTCAACAACGATCCGCAACTGCGCGGCGCCGAGGCGGCAGGCGTCCGATTCGACCTGGGCACGGGCGCGCTGTTCATCGCCGAGCTGCAATATGCCGCCAATCAGCCGCCGGCGGACGCGAAGGCGCCCGCACCGGCGGGTCTCCCCGGGACCTATAAGCTCGGGGGTTACTTCGACACCGGCCGGTTTCCCGATCAGCGTTTCGACGATACCGGGCTCTCTCTGGCGAGTCCCTTGAGCTCCGGCATTCCCCAGATGCATCACGGCAATTTCGCCGCCTACGCCGTGGTCGACCAGACGGTCTGGCAGCCGGAGCCCAAGGGCCCCCGATCGCTCGGCGTGTTTCTGCGTGTCATGGGTGCCCCGCCCACTATGAACCTGGTCACCCTGTCGGCCAATGCCGGCGTCAATCTCAAGGCGCCTTTGCCGGGACGCGACGCCGACAGTTTCGGCATCGGCTATGGCGTCGTCAAGATCAGCAGCCGCGCCAGCGAGCGCGACCTCGATACCGCGTTTTTCACCGGCACCGATTTTCCGATCCGGTCGCAGGAGCAATACATCGAGATCATGTACCAGATGCAGCTCGCCGGCTGGTGGGTGATAAAGCCCGACTTTCAATACTTCGTCGACCCCGGCGGCGGCATTCCCAATCCCAGGGCGCCGGAACAGCGCATCAAGAATGAAGCGGTTCTCGGCTTGCGGTCGACGATCACCTTCTGAGGATCGCAGCGGCGGAGCCGCCGCGGCGCGGCTCTTGCCCGCACCCGGCGGGAGAGCCTCGCGCAAGGCCGGGCAGGCCTCGCCCTCGTGCGGGCGGAGATTGATCTCCTTACTGGCGCGCGAAGCGGACCGCTTCTTCCGCCGCGACGAAGAGCGCCCGCATCTTGTCGAGCGCCTCCTGGTATTCGGCCGCCGGGTTCGAATCGGCGACGACGCCGCCACCCGCCTGCGCGATCATCATCCCGTCTTTGACGATCGCCGTGCGCAGCACCAGACACGTGTCCATGCTGCCGTCGCCGGCGAAATAGCCGATGGCGCCGCCATAGATGTTGCGCCGCTCCACCTCGAGCTCCTCGATGATCTCCATCGCCCGCACTTTGGGCGCCCCCGACAAGGTGCCGGCCGGAAACCCCGCGATCAAAGCCCCGAGCGCGTCGTATTTGTCATCGAGCACGCCTTCGACATTGGAGCAGATATGCATGACGTGCGAATAGCGTTCGATGACGAAGCTCTCCGTCACTTTGACGCTGCCGACACGCGACACGCGTCCGACGTCGTTGCGCGCCAGATCGACCAGCATCAGATGCTCGGCGCGCTCCTTCGGGTCGGCAAGGAGCTCTTCCTCGAGGGCCTTGTCCTCGACGGCGTTGACGCCGCGTCGCCGGGTCCCCGCGAGCGGCCGGATCACCACTTTGGCGTCGCGTACCCGTACCAGAATCTCCGGACTCGAGCCGACGATGCTGAAATTGCCGAGATCGAGGAAGAACAGGAACGGCGACGGGTTGAGACGTCGCAGCGCGCGGTAAAGCGAGAGCGGCGGCAAGCGGAAGGGAATCCGCATCCGCATCGACGGCAGGATCTGAAACGCCTCGCCGGCGCGGATGTATTCCTTGGCGGTGTCGACCATCGCCATGTATTCGGCGCGGCTCATGTTGCCCTCGGGCGGGGGCAGTTCGCGCACCGTCTCGGCGGTCTCGCGCCGGTGCGGCAGGCTCCGCTCGAAATCGGCAAGCACATCGGCGAGGCGCTCCTGCGCCTGCTCATAGGCGAGCCGGGGGGACATGTCGCGATTGGGCCACACCGTCGTCACCAGCGTGACGCGGTCGGCGATATTGTCGAAGATCGATATCACCGAAGGCCGCAGAAACAGCCCGTCCGGAATGTTGAGCGTATCGGGATTGGCATCGGGGAGACGCTCCATCAGCGACACCATGTTGTAGCTCATATAGCCGAACAGTCCCGATGCCATCGGCGGCAGCGGCGCCGGTGTCGTCACCTTGCACTCGTCGACGAGACGGCGCAGCGAGGCGAGGGCACCGCAATTCTCCGCGACGAACAGGTCGGGATCGGAGCGGGCCTTGCGATTGATCTCGGCGCGGTCGCCGAAACAGCGCCAAATCAAATCCGGCTTCAGGCCGATGAAGGAATAGCGTCCGCGCGTGGCGCCGCCCTCGACCGATTCAAAAAGGAAACTGTTCGGCCGGCCATCCGCGAGCTTCAGCATGGCCGAAACGGGCGTCTCCAGATCGGACACGAATGAGGTCCACACCAGCACCGGCTGACCGGCCGAAAACGCCGGTTCGAACGTCTCGAAAGTCGGCGTCAGTTGCATGGCGGCCGGCGCGCTTCACATCACCCGGTCGAGCGCGTCCTGGGCTTCCTGGACGGGAAACCGCTGGTGCAGCGACTGTTCGTACTGGCCGAGGAGGTCGGCTTTGCTCGCCTCTTCGATCTCGCGCCGGATGGCATCCTTTCCGGCGGCTGCAGCCGCGGGATCGGGCGGCAGAATCTCGGTCACCGCGGCGACGATCACGCCTTTGCCGCCGGCGCTGCCGGTCACCGCCTGGCCGGGCTTGGCGGCGAACAGTTTCGCGATCACGATCGGCGGCAGCTCCGCATTCGTGGCCCTGCGCGACAGCGGCTTCGTGGTGAACGGCTTCAACCCGTGAAGGGCGGCGAGCTCCTCAAGCTTCTGCCCCTTGTTGACCGCCGCGGCATAGTCCTCGGCGAACCGGGCGAGGCGCTGATTGCGCTCTTGTTCTTGCCAGGCGGCGACCACCTTGTCGTGAATCTGCGCCAGCGGCGGCGGGGCCGCGGGCATCACTTTGTCGACCGCCACCATATAGCTGCCCTGGTCCGGCAGATCCTTGACGTCGTGCGGCGGCCCGAGCGGCGATTCGAATGCGGTCTTGAGAATGCCGGGTGCGGGCAGGGCGATCTCCTTGCCGTCGGCGCCCCGGCCCTGGGCATCGACACTGTCGACATTGATGGTCTTCAGATGAAACCGGGTCACGATCTCCTGAAACGGGGTGCCTGCCGCCAACGCGTCGTTGACCTCGTTGGTGATGTTGGCGACCTTGTCGATCGCCCGGTTGAACGCGAGCTCGCCCGCAAGCTTGTCCTTGACGCTCGCGAAAGGCGCCGTCTTGCCCGGCGTCACCGAGATCAGCTTCAGAAAGTGCCAGCCGAACGCGTCCTTGATCGGCGGGGTCACGCCGTTGGGCTTCAAGGCAAACGCGGCCTGGCCGAGCGCGCCCGGCATCTCGTCCCGGCTCAACGATCCCAGATGGAGCGCGTCGGCGCTTTGCCCGGCAAGATCGCGGGCGACGGTGGCAAAATCCTTGCCTTGCGCCAACGCGGCCGCCACCGCTTTCGCCTTGGCTTCGTCGGGCACCAGGATCTGCTGGAGCTCGCGCTTTTCCGGAACCGCGAATTGGTCCGCGCGCTTCGCGAAAGCGGCCTTCAGTTCGTCCTCGGGTATCTTGATATCCGTCGCGTATTGCGCGGGATCGATCACCGCGACGGTGAAGCTGCGGCGTTCCGGCAACAGGAAATCGTCCTTGTGCGTATCGTAAAACGTCGCCAGCGTGGCGGCGTCCGGCATCGGCAGCTCGCCGACCGCGCTTGGCGGAATGAGCAGCGCGGTCGCGATGCGGCGCTCTCCCCGGCTGTTCCACAGGGCGTTGACCAGCGCGTCGGGCACCCCGGCACCATCAGTCACGCTGGCGACGATGCGGTTGCGCACGAGGTTGGTGCGCAGCATCGCCTCGAATTGCTGGTCGGTCATCTGGTTGGCTGCCAGCACCTGCCGGTAGATGTCGCGGCTGAATTGACCGGAGGGACCGTGGAACGCCGGATTGCTGACGATCTCCTGACGCACCGCGTCGTCGTTGATTGCCAGGCCCAAACGCTGCGCTTCGAGGTCGAGGAGATGCTGGTTGATGATCTCGTTCAGTGCATTGCGCGGCAGGCCGAACTGTTTGATCTGCTCTTCGGTCAGGCTCGCGTTGGTGGCCTGGCGCAGGCGATCGACCTGGTGGCGCAGGGCATCCGCCACTTCGCTCGCCTGGATCTTCTGGTCGCCGACCGTGGCGACGCTGTTGTCGGTGCTTTGAACCCGGAAAATATCGCCGATACCCCACAATGCGAAGGTGAGGATCAGCAGGCCGAACAGGATCTGGACGACGATGCCCGAGGCGCGCGAGCGAATGGTTTGTAACATGGCGGCGGATATTATTAGTGCCATCTAGCCACGGCAAGGCGGGCATGATAGGCGGTAGGCGATGCGAAAGCTGATCGCCGGCAACTGGAAAATGAACGAGCTGCGGGCCGACGGCACGGCACTGGCCCGGGCGCTCGCTTCCCAGCCTCCCGATCACGGGCGCGAGCTCTTGATTTGTCCGCCGGCAACCCTTCTCGCCGGGATCGCCCCGCTGCTCGCGGGCAGCGGCATCGCGCTCGGCGGACAGGACTGTCATCCCGATCCGAAGGGCGCCCATACCGGCGATATCAGTGCGGCGATGCTCAAGGACGCAGGCTGCGACTACGTCATCCTCGGTCATTCGGAGCGCCGGCAGGAACATCACGAGACCGATGAGCTGGTGCGACGGAAAGTCGAGGCGGCGTGGGCCGCGGGGCTGACACCGATCGTGTGCGTCGGCGAGACCGCGGCCGAACGCGACGCCGGCCGCACGCTCGCGGTCATCGGCCGGCAATTGTCGGGCTCGCTGCCGGCCAATGCCGGCGCCCGCCCGCTGGTTGTCGCCTACGAGCCGGTCTGGGCGATCGGCACCGGCCGGACCCCGAAGCCCGACGAGATCGCCGAAGTCCATGCCTTCATTCGCGCGGAACTGGCCAAGGCGACACCGGACGCCGCCTCCGTGCGCATCCTTTACGGCGGCTCGGTCACTGCCAAGAACGCGCCGGAGATCTTGCCGATCGCCCATGTCGATGGCGCCCTGGTCGGCGGCGCCAGCCTCGACGCCCACTCCTTCCGGACGATCGCCCTTTCCGCCGGCGACTAGCATTCCGCCGACGAACCCGCTACAACGCGCATTCCCCAGCCTCCGGCCGAGTCATGATACAAGTCATTCTTGTGATTCACATCTTTATCGCCATCGCCCTGGTTGCCAGCATCCTCATTCAAAAAAGCGAGGGCGGGGCATTGGGCATCGGCGGCGGCGGCATGTCCGGCTTCATGACCGGCCGCTCCACCGCCAATCTGCTGACGCGCACGACGGCCGGGCTGGCGATCGCGTTCTTCCTCACCAGCATCATCCTGGCGATGTTCGCGGGCCGCGGCCATGTCGCGCACTCGGTGGTCGAGGGGCCCCTGCCGACCCCGGTCGAGCGGCCGGCGCCGGCCCCGGTCCGGCCGACGGCGCCCGCCGCGCCAAGCGCTCCCCTCGCCAAATGATCCCCCGCTAGGTTGCGCGACACCGGGGCAAGAGGATGGTGCCTATACCCGAGCCGGAGCTGACGCCAGCGGCGATGATTGCGCGTGCGAAGGCGATGCGCCCCATGGTGCGCGCCGACGCGGCCGCGGCCGAGGAACGCGGCTTTTATTCGCGGGAGCTGCACGACGCATTTGCCGAAGCCGGCTTCTATCGCTGCCTCCAGCCGCGCAAGTTTGGCGGCTACGGGTTCGACATTCGCACCTTCTTCAAGGTGATGATCGAGATCGCGAGCGGCGATCCCGGAATCGGCTGGTGCCTGTGTCTCGCCTCGGGCCACGCGCTGCAGATCGGCTCATGTTTCGACGAGGCGGCGCAGGCGAGGATTTTCGGTCCCGACGGGCATTTTATCGCGCCGTACAGCCCCAGCGGCCCGTCGCCCGACGCCGCTTGCGTCGCGGTCGGCGACGGCTACAGGGTCAGCGGCAAGTGGCGCTATTGTTCGGGCGTCCCTTATTCCACCCATTTCATGGGGCTGGCGCCGCTCAAGGGCGAGCCGCATCGGGACGGCCCCGACAAGAAACTCGTGACCGTCGTGGTGCCGCGCGCGCACTACGAGATCCTCGACGATTGGCACGATATGTTCGGGCTGAAAGGCAGCGGCTCCAACAGCGTCGTCATTGAGGGCGCCGTCATCCCGAGGGAATTCGTCAACGACCGCATCTTCGCCAACGACGCCAACGGCTCGACGCCCGGCTTCGCCATCCACGGCAACCCGCTTTACGGCGGCCTGTTCTCGGCCTTCGGCGCCGGCGAGCTGGCCTGCTCGCAGGTCGGCGCCGCCTGGGCAGCGCTCGAGGCTTTTGCGGCGCACATCAAGGAGACGAAGCCGCTCTTCTCGCCCAAAATGTTCAAGTACCAGCATCACGATTGGCAGCGGATCTTTGGCCTCGCCCTGTCCATGTGCCACGCCGCCGAGGCGGTGCTGCTGCGGGCCGGCGAGATGTATCTCGAATTCGCGGCGGCGCGCCGCTTCACCGACGCCGAGGCGATGCAGCTCTGGGGCATGGAGCACCAGGCCGCGCGTCTCGCCTGGGAGGCCGGGTACGAGCTGTTTCGCGCCTCGAGCTCGCAAAGCATTCGCGACGGCCAGCTGATGCAGCGCCTGTTCCGCGATTTCGCCACCTTCCGCAACAACCCCGCGCATCAGCCGGATTTCACCGCGGCGCGCATCGCCCAAGCCTATTTCGGGCTGCCGATCGAGGATTTCGACCTCAGAGACTGACGCTTGCCGCCCGGCGCGCGGCGGCGACCGGGATCGCAAGCGGCCGATTCGCGAAGCCGGCCGGCGCGTGCCCGTTTTTATTGTGCCTCAGGCCGGGAATCGCTTAAGCTGAAGGCCCATGACGCGGTTCATCTTTGTCACCGGCGGCGTGGTCTCCTCTCTCGGCAAGGGTCTCTCGGCGGCGGCGCTGGGCGCTTTGCTGCAGGCGCGCGGCTTCAAGGTTCGCCTGCGCAAGCTGGACCCCTACCTCAATGTCGATCCGGGGACGATGAGCCCCTATCAGCATGGCGAGGTCTATGTCACCGACGATGGCGCCGAGACCGATCTCGACCTCGGGCACTACGAGCGTTTCACCGGCGTGCCGGCGCGGCGCAGCGACAGCGTCACCACGGGGCGCATCTATCAGACCGTGATCCAGCGCGAGCGACGGGGCGAATATCTCGGCGCCACCGTGCAGGTGATCCCGCACGTCACCGACGCCATCAAGGCGTTCATCGCCGCCGATCTCGACGGCGACGAGGATTTCGTGCTCTGCGAAATCGGCGGCACGGTCGGCGACATCGAGAGCTTGCCGTTTCTCGAGGCGATCCGGCAGATGGGCAACGAGCTCGGCAGGGCCCGCACGCTCTACATCCATTTGACGCTGGTGCCCTACATCGCCTCGGCAGGCGAGCTCAAGACAAAGCCGACCCAGCACTCGGTCAAAGAGCTCCTCGGTCTCGGCATCCAGCCCGACATCCTGTTGTGCCGCATGGATCGCTCCCTCGACGCCGATCAACGCAGGAAGATCGCGCTCTTCTGCAACGTCCATGAGAGCCGCGTCATCCCGGCACTCGATGTCGACACGATCTATCAGGTGCCGATCTCGTACCATTTTGAGGGATTCGATCGGGTCGTGTGCGACCATTTCGGGCTCGATTTCGGCGAGCCGCCGCTCACGCGCTGGATCGACATCGTGGAGCGCCTGCGCCGCCCCGAGGGCGAGGTCAAGATCGCGATCGTCGGCAAATACACGCATCTGCAAGACAGCTACAAATCGCTCGGCGAAGCGCTGGCCCATGGCGGCATCGCCAACAAGGTGCGCGTCGATCTCGACTGGATCGATTCCGAGGTGTTCGAGAAACCCGGCGCCGTTCAGCATCTCGAAGGCGTCCACGGCATCCTCGTTCCCGGCGGCTTCGGCGAACGCGGCGCCGAAGGCAAGATCGAGGCGGCGCGGTTCGCGCGCGAACACCGCGTGCCCTATTTCGGCATATGCTTCGGCATGCAGATGGCGGTCATAGAGGCGGCGCGGCATCTGGCCGATCTGCCGGGCGCCAACTCGACGGAATTCGGGCCGTGCCAGGACCCGGTGGTCGGCTTGATGACGGAGTGGCTGCACGGCAATGCGTTGGAGCGACGGGCCGTGGACGGCGATCTCGGCGGCACCATGCGCCTCGGCGCCTATGATGCGATGCTCGCCGAACATTCCATCGTGCGCGCGATCTACGGCCGCAACCGCATCAGCGAGCGGCATCGCCACCGCTACGAGGTGAACATCAACTACAGAGAGCGGCTCGAGGCTGCCGGCATGAGATTCTCCGGAATGTCTCCCGACGGCGAGCTGCCCGAGATCGTCGAGATCGAGAGCCATCCCTGGTTCCTCGGCGTTCAGTTCCATCCCGAGCTCAAGTCGAAGCCGTTCGAGCCGCACCCGCTCTTCACCGACTTTATTCGCGCCGCCCGCGACCAAAGCCGGCTCGTATAGCCGACCGCCAGGCTTCGGGAAAGATGGAGCGGCCGGATGCGGCCGTGCGAGCCGGGAGCGGCACCGGCGAGGCTGCGATGCGATGTCGCTTCGGCTTTGGGCTTCTCGCCATCGGCGAGCCTCGCCTCTGGACACGGAGCGGTCGCGAACGCCAAACTCGCCGTGGAAAGGAGCTTCGCCGATGATGATCATCGATTCCCAGGTCCACGCCTATGAGGCAAACACGGCGAAGCGTCCGTGGCACAACATCCCCAATTGGCCCGATCATGTGACGGGTGACGAGATGGTGGCGGCGATGGACAAAGTCGGCGTCGACGGTGCGATCTTCATCTCGGCCTTCTCCATGTACCGCTACGACGGCAGCTATGCGGTCGAAGTGCAGCGGGCGCATCCCGGCCGGTTCGCCATCGTCAAGCCGGTCGATCCCGACGATCCGGCCGTGGCCGATGTCGTCGCCGACTGGAAGAAGACGCCGGGCACGGTCGGGATCCGTGTCATGCTCCCAAAAGGCGGCGGGCGCGAGCCGGGCGATCCGGGCCTCGATCGGATCCTCGGCGCCGCGGTTCGCCACGATTTTCCGGTCAACATCCTGTGTTGGGACAATTTGGGCGTGGGCACGGCGCTCATCGATCGCCATCCCGAGACGCGCTTCATCATCGACCATCTCGGGATCCTGCAGCCGAGCGTGCGCCCCGCGCCGCCGCAACCCTGGGCCGACCTCCCGAAAGTGCTGGAGCTCGCCAAGCGCCCGAACGCGGTGATCAAGGTCAGCGGCGCCTGCACCCTGTCCTTGCAGCCCTATCCGTTTCCGGACATTTGGGACCCGCTGGCCCGTGTGTTCGATGCCTGGGGGCTCGATCGCTGCCTGTGGGGCACGGACTGGACACGCGCGTCCGCAGTCGT
>Ga0123356_10003889_pt1 | contig 15553 bp, 13 predicted proteins | sample TergutEmb28metaG_2_FD_92546 | JGI IMG/M metagenome (GOLD analysis project Ga0123356, IMG submission 92546) | Embiratermes neotenicus P3 segment gut microbial communities from Petit-Saut dam, French Guiana - Emb289 P3 | ecosystem: Host-associated > Arthropoda: Insects > Digestive system > Gut ... | reverse complement strand
CCTGCGTCAAGGTCTCTCATCTGAACATCATCTTTCAGTACAACATAAAAATCCAGATCGGAATCCTTGCGGGGCGTGCCATAAGCATACGATCCAAATAGGTAAATTTGCTCTACTGGTATGGCGTTGACAATGAGTTCTTTTAGTTTGTCCACTTCCTTTTGAATTTCTGAATTCATACCGTAATTTTAACACAAAGTTTAAGTAAAATCAAACAACAGACAGGCTTCGCAGTGAAGGCGAAACAAACGCCCAAAGACTGGAACAGGAAGGCGAAGCTCAGGCAAAAGCAATAATGGACGCAGCTCAAACAAGAGCTGATGAACTGCGAAGGAACTGATTTCGCGACCATTAAATTAAGAAAATACATGGTCTATTCTAAAACTCAAAAAGCAGAAATGTATGCCTGAATATTTTATTTGGGGTCCTGTCAGCATGTCAAACGCACCTTGGCGGGGCAAGACACGTTTGCACGCTGCCACCCCTCAAGTATTTTATTGGGCATACATTTCTACGGTCGGTGTGCTTATGGAAATTTATTATATACGCCGCTAGCGCGGCTAGTGCATACATTTCTGAATAAGCTGAGAGCACACCACAAAAAATAAATGGCTGCTACATGTGCGTGACCTCCGTATGCGCGCCAATCACCATAACATCGGTGTCAGGCACGCTTGCGATACTTTTTTATATCACGGAAAGCATGGAGTAAGGTTTAAAAACCAACAAAAAATCTTGTGCCAATAAAAAACCGCCATAACTCGCTGTCATAGCCAGAAGTATGGGATGGGGTTGGCAAAAATTCGGTGGAACTATTAATACCTACAGCTCTCTGTGTTATAGATCCTTTTTGTTTAAATAGCTTTTCATAAGTACACCCAATAACAAATTCAAAGTTTATAATAGGGAAAGGCTTGATACCTGCAAAGATACCAATAGAGCCGCCAATACCGCCATGCATTACATCATAAAATTCTGTTCTTCGTATTATGTGGTGATCTATGCTTTCAGCCCATATATGCGGATAGAACATAAATTGCGCCCCCAGTCGGAAACTATCAGTAAAGTGATAAAAGGGTGAGATATTAATAAAGAAATAAGATATTTTTTGTTCATAAGTGACAACATCACCGCTTATATTATTTATTGGCTCATTCCCCTGCAGTACAGAACCAAAATTAGCATTCTGATAATAACCATCTCTTGCAGTCCATTTTCGGTTAGATAATTGAAAACCGAAAGAAGAGATAAACCATAATCTGTCAAAAGAGGTTTTAAAACCCAAAGATAAAGAATAATCTATAAACCGATCAAGAAAGGCTGTATGTTCAGAGAAGTTTGTCAAAGCAGTACTGTCTGGTAATAAATAATCATGATTACGCATAGAACCAGAATTCGCAGGAATGGAAGCTGTGATACTGCCTTCTGCAAAAAACCATTTCCAAGAAAAAGTTAGTATGGTATCTATATAAGGGATTGTCTCTATATCCCATTCCAGTCTACTTATTTGTTTATCATCACGATAGACATATTCATTTACAAGACCTGACATTAAGCCGGTGCGATTTTCCATGGCAAGTAAGAAATCCTGAGCAAAGACCTTGTTTTGGAGAAAGAAAAAAATGAGTAGAAAGATGATTTTATTAGATATTCTTACCATTACTGTCATACGGAATTATCACCTGTTTTTGCGTAAGGAGAGTTATAAATACTGTTATTTACTATAAAATCCAGATAACAGCTACTATCGTGTCTTCTAGTAAAAAAGCCGTTCAAACCGATAGTAATGATATGAACGGCTGTCATTTTTTATTCTACTTTCAGAATTGAATCACTGGATTCTGTGTGTTACCGCCAGGCATATTTCTTAGTGTTGGTAATCTTGTTCCATCCGCAGGATGCCACACATTGACAAAATCCCATGGTGATGAAGCATCCCAACCGGCTGCGGGAGCATTCCACCAGCCAGGTGTTACTGCCTGTTCGATTAATACATTTGCACCATGTCTATCATTATGGTTGCCTGTGGTTATGGATGTTGTAATAACAATCATTCCATTACGTCCATAATTATTACTTATTGAGCCTGTAGAAGTAGACGAAACCACACGTCCGTAAACACTATAAGTTCCCTCTAGCCTTATTACTTTTGGATTCAACGCTACACAATTTATTAATATGCCGAGACCATGGTTTCCAATAATACCACCAGTAAGAGTTATACCATAAACACTACCTGTAGAGTAGCAGTTTAAGACTGGACCACTGTTGTTCCCCACTATGCCACCAGACCATCCAGAACTGCTATTATTGATAACGTCACCCATAGAATAACAATTTTGCACTATACTATTTGATCTATTGTACCCAACAATGCCTCCAACCATACTGCCTGTAACAGTAACATTTGAATAACACTTTTGTACTAAACCTTCCCAGTTACTCCCTACAATACCGCCAGACTCTGCACCAGTAACAATGCCAGTAACATAACAATTCTGCACCGTGCCTCTGTTAACTCCTACAATACCGCCAGTATACTCTGCACCAGTAACAATGCCAGTAACATAACAATTTTGTACTATGCCATAGTTCCATCCAACAATTCCGCCAGCAGTTCCATATTGATTATTGTTAGTGATGTTTACATTAATAAGCCCAAGGTTTTTTATTATTCCGCTGGAGCCTATATCACCAAATAACCCCACTGGAGAAATATTGTTACTATTTATTGTTAGACCTGAAATAGTATACCCATTACCATCAAAAATGCCTGTAAATGGATTTGCACTTGTACCAATTGGTGTCCAGTTACCGCTTAAATCTATATTATTAACAAGTATATATCTCCCAACAAGATTGTTTCTGACTGCATTCAATTGTGCAGCAGTTGATATTGGAATAACAAGAAGCTCATTATCAGAAAAATCTTTTCTATATTCAGTTGTAATTGAAGGGTAGATATGTATGGCTTCGCTAATACCAGCAATTAATTCATCCTTAATAATTTTAACTGTAAAAAGATAAGAGCCAGATTCCAAATTATTAAGTGTTTGAGATATTCCATTTCCTTGAGAAACAGGAGCTAATGTGATGCTACTCATATCAGACCATCTTTGTAGAGTAACCTCTGCTGTGCCCAAAGGATATGTTATAGTGTAACTGAATTGCCCTTGTCCGACTGAAATAGCACTTGAAAGCGGAACATTTATAGTAACATTACTACCAGGATTAACGCTAAACTGTGCAGACACACCTCTTGCTGCCAAAGTATCATTATCAGTATAAGCCAATACTTCGACTGTGTAATCTGCAATATCTAAAGTGAATAAGCCACCACCGTCAGGTATTTTTTCTACAGGTATTGTTTCACCTATTTTAGTAAAGAAATATTCATATCTATCAAAAACCATTAAAGGAAATACTGATCGTGCGTTCCCTTGCGTAAGCTCAATTCTTACTTTCCCTTCACTGCCATTTATCGGGTCATTAAACATATTGGAGCAAGCTGTGAGCAACATTACACCTATTAGTGCAATCACAAAAATCTTTGTATATTTTTGAGCTTTATTATCATTTTTCATTTTTCCTTCCTCCTGTTACTGAACTGTAATTACAATATTAGTGTTATAAAGCTTGCCGTCTTTTTCAACAAACAAGCCAACTGTATGATTTCCGGTTATTGTGCTTGAGAAGTTAAAAGAATTTCCGCTCTGACCTGTATTAACACCATTTACATGCCACTGTCTAACAATATATCCTGTTGCCTGTGCAGTGATTGTAAGTGTTCCGCCCCGAGCTATAGTAGTTGTACCGCTTGTAACAAGGTTATTGTGTTCATCAACCCAGTAGAATAATAAACTGTTCGACGTTACCGTTACAGTACAAGAGGCTGTTTTATCACCGTCAACTGTTGTGGCGGTAATGATAGATGATCCAACACTATGAGCAGTAACAGTGCCATTCGATGAAACTGTGGCTACAGTAGTGTTACTACTACCCCAATTTACATTCTTGTTTGCTGCATTGGCTGGAGTAATTGTGGGAATAATGGTTGTTGTATCTCCAATACCAAGACTGACTGAGTATTTGTCTAATATTATACCAGTTACTGGAACGAGATCGACAGTAACAATACAGGAAGCGGTATAACCTCCATCAGTGGTAGTAACAGTTATGGTTGCAGTTCCTTTGTCAATCCCAGTAACAGCACCATTCGACGAAACTGTAGCTACAGCAGTATTACTGCTGACCCAAGTTACATTCTTGTTTGCCGCATTGGCAGGAGTAATAGTTGGGACTAGTGTTTCTATACCATCTACGAATATATTGATAGAAGTTTTATTCAAAGTTACTCCTGAAACAGGAGCAAGACTTACATTTACTGTACAAGTTGCTGTTCTATTCCCATCAGCAGTAATAACAGTAATTGTTGTTGTTCCTTCCTTTAGACCGATAACCGTACCATTCGTTGCTATTTGAGCAACAGCAGTGTCACTACTGTTCCAACCTATATATTTATTTGTCGCATTAGAAGGAGTAAGAGAAGGTTTGAGAATTACTGTATTACCTATGTCAATATTGGCTGAAGTTCTATCAAGGGAAATACCTGTTACAGCGACATGAGGTCCAGATGAGGCTGATACAGGAGCGTTACCTTCATCAATTATTGTAATTATACTGTATACCATGTTTCCTGTTCCTTCTACTATGTATGCAGCTCCTATTGGAGTCTTAATTAAAACAATACCGGTAGCAATCTGAGCAGCACTTATTACGATATTAACAACATTAAAAAGACGAGGAGGGAAAATTTTTCTCGCAAGCCATCTAATTCCTGAAAAAATAAACCTAGCAGAAATATCTTCTTCATCAACAAATTCATAAAGGCTCAAATATATATTCATGCCAATAAATAAATTGCGCATACGCATATTTTGGCTTGATGTTAACTCTGGATCATTTTTATATTGCGAAAAAATTTCTTTATTCAAGGCAATATTCGACCATATTTCTATATCATCACCCTGTTCTACTGTTAAACCAAAAGTCTGTGTAACAGGATCATAAAGTGTAAAAAAACCGTTGAAAGATCCCTCAGAATCCGATACTGCCATGCTAGTTGGAAAATCAAGGTTTTCTTCGAAAAAGAAAATAATGTTTTTATCCTCGAATGTGAAAGTAACATGCTGATAAGTAAACGCATCGTCCGAATAAAGAACTACATCCAGTAGATTTTCATCCGCCAATATTATAGTTCTCCCCAAATCCATTTCAGAAAAATCGCCATTTTCGTCCACATAAAATGCTATGGGGGTAAAATCAGTGGGACTAGAGCCACCGGGATTAGAACCACCAGAACCTCCGGCATTGCTTGTGATAGGGTTTGGGCAAGCGTTGAGTACCATGATCAACAGGACAAATAATGCGATAAACCTTTGTTTATTCATCTTTAAAAACATTAGTTTGTTTTTCATAAACACCCCTTTTTGTTAAATACACAGTTTACTTTCAATAAAACATTCTGGAAAATCATAAAAAAACTGCATAACTATACTTGTTTAATAAGTATACTTACTAAACAGATAGTTAGTCAACTAAGAATAAGTCGGTATTATTACCAAATAGGTAAGAAAACAAATAAAATGGCATATGTTCGTGAATTATTTGCAGAAAATCTTAAAAAAAACCGCAAAAAATGCGGTTTTTCGCAAGAAAAACTAGCAGAAAATGCAGAAGTATCTACCCATTATATATCTATGATAGAAATGGCAAGAAATTTCCCCAAATCAGAAGTCATTGAACGTCTTGCCAATGCTTTAAACATAGAAGTCCATGAATTGTTTTTAGCCCCTCGAACCAATGAAGACGAATTAAATAAACTGCATAAAGCAATTATTTCTGACATAAAGAGAACAGTCTCAGAATCAATCGTAACGTCAATAGAAACAGCCTTTGATAGAATGACAAATTCAGATAAAACAATAAAAAAATAACTACAACTTCTCAGATCATTAAAAAAGGTATGCCCAAAATATTTCATTAGGCAGGGGTGCATATCTCCTGACGGCGTCTATGGCTGCGTCCAAAGTAGTCTTGTTATGCAATCCATCACTCCAAAATTTATACATAAGAATAAAAAAAATTGTAATAAACATTAAACCACAAGGTAAGTGATGGACGAGCTACAAAGTCATATATCCAATTCTGCCATCCTAGCCGTCCAGGAATATGCGCACCTGCCATATTGAAAACCTGTTTTAAGCATACACTTCTGAGCACAGCTTGACACGGCGCGTATGGAAATAAAATTTTCAGACATACATTTCTGCTTCTCCTGGAGTTTTGATGTTAGTGATATATTTACCAAAATTATTTTCCATACAAAATAATCAACTAACCTGCGGCGTATTGGCTTTTCTCTCAGAACAAATGCTGATCAAAAGACTTAAAGCTCCGCAGGTTAGTACAACCGCAAAAAACACACCAAAGCCAAATCTCTCCAGCGCCGGTGCCAATAAAAGAAGCACAACAGAAGAAAATGCCTGGGAAATGATCGCGTGTACACCCACATATAACGGCAGCTTTTCGGAAGGACTCACTTCGCCGAGAAAAAGCGCAGCCGCCATAAGAAAACATGTATTTCCCAGATTAGCAAATACCCAAACTACAAACAGAGAGTTCATTGAATTTGTGACCAGAGAAAGAATACCCGCCAATAAAATCATCAATGCGGCAAATTTCATAGTTAGTTTAGGTCCCAGACGATCTGCCAGAATGCCAAAAACTGCATGGCCAAAGGCGTTCGATAAAACAGCAAGCGCAGTCAGAGCCGCAATGTGGGATTCTGCTGCGGAAAAAATTCGTATTGCATAAAGGGTATAATAAGGAAGAAGGGAATTTGCAGCAACAATAAACATTGTAGAAAAGAGCATCGCTCTAAAATGCGCATTCTCCCGAATGGAAGAAGGCATACCTTTGAGATATTGAACAATACTCATAGGTGTGTTTGGCACAACATCTTTGTGCTGACGCATAGAAAGAAAAATAAATGCGTTAACAATCAGGAATAAGCTGCCCAGTAAAAAAATAAGCGTATAATTATACGGGAATGAAATACGGCCAAGCAATACAGGAATTAATGCTGCCAACCCCAAACCAAGAAAAGAACCTACGGCAAGCCCTGTACCGCGTATAGTTCCCCGCTTTTTCGGCGGCAGAAGTTTTATCAAAAGAGGCGTAAAAAACACTGCGTATGATCCTACAAATATATTAAACAGCCCCCAGAAAAACAGAAAAATCCATACTAATAAGCCGGTCTTTGTTAGAACAGGTATACATAACACAAAACAAAGAAAAGTTAACCGCTGCGTAAGCAATATTTTTCCAAAGGTCTTATTCATCACACGCGAGTGTGTAGCTAAAAAACCAAAAAATGGCTGTGAGATAAAAGAGCATACAAGGGCAAGAGAAGCTGCCAGTGCAATCTGAAAAGTAGAAGCGCCGAGCTGCGTTAGAAAATAAGGTATCACCGCTGATATTGAAATTAGAGCCGTAGAAGGCATGAAGGTCATGCCATCAATAAAAAAGAGAAAAAGATTGCGTTTTATATCTTTTTTGCTGTCATGCATTAAATATTATTACCGCTGTACTCTGCCTGAGGCATTTCCGGCTGCAAGTTTTTTTACTTCGTCTACGGAAACAAAATTGAAGTCGCCTTCGATTGTATGTTTAAGGCAGCTTGCCGCTGCTGCAAACTCAAGCCTCTCCTGCGGTTCCATTCCATGAAGCTCTCCATAAATAAGTCCCGCTGCAAAGCTGTCGCCGCCGCCCACTCTGTCTACTATATGAACATCGTATTTTTTTGAAAAATAATATTCATTCCCTGAATATAATAATGCGCCCCAGCTGTTATCATTAGCAGTTATTGATTCCCTTAATGTAATTGCAGCCTGTTTAAAACCAAATCTTTTAACAAGGGCGGCGGCTACTTCCTTATAACCATCATGACTTATTTTCCCCGATGTAACATCGCTGCCGGATGCTTTAATGCCAAAAACATCGGCGGCATCTTCTTCGTTCGCAATGCAAATATCAACAAACTCCATAAGTTTGCTCATAACTTCCCCGGCTTTTTCGCGTGTCCAAAGATTCGCGCGGTAATTTAAGTCGCAGGAAACAGTAAGTCCAAATGCTTGTGCAACCTTGCACATTTCCAGGCATAATTCTGCCGCGCTATCGGAAAGCGCAGGCGTTATCCCTGTAAAGTGAAACCATGCAGCGCCTGGAAAAATTTTATCAAAATCAAAGTCTTTCAAAGACGCTGTCGCAATTGCCGAATACTTACGGTCATAAATCACTTTGGACGGGCGCTGGGACGCTCCTTTTTCGAGAAAGTAAATTCCAACCCTGTCGCCGCCCCGTACTATAAGCGAAGTGTCCACTCCATACTCTCTAAGTTTATTTACCGCTCCTTGTCCAATTTCGTGTTTTGGCAATTTGGTTACATAAGCGGTATCAATACCAAAACCGGCAAGCGAGACAGCGACATTTGCTTCTCCGCCGCCGTAGACAGCGCCATAAGAATTTGCCTGGACAAAACGATAATAGCCTTCCGGCGTTAAACGCAGCATTATTTCACCAAATGTAATGACCCTCTTCATATTAACCTCTCTTATATTATGTATTAAATCTTGAACAAGTCAATTGACGCAGCTATAATTCATCCATGAGCAGAACACTTGACCCAAAGGCAATCAGGGGACTTGCAATCGATCTTGACGGTACTACGTTATTGCCAGAGGGAATTCTTGGTAACCGGACAAGGGATTGTTTAAGAAAATTGATTTCCAGAGGAATGCAAATAATAATTTCTACAGGAAGGGCGATTGAAGCATCGGAAAAATATATTAATGCGATAAACGCGCAAGGACCGATGGTGTTTTTTAACGGCGCCGAAGTTGTCGATGTCCCTTACGGTAAAGTACTGCATACCAACTGTATCAGTATGGATGTAGTGGATTTTGGAGCCGATATAGCCCAAGAGCTGGATGTACTCTATCAGGTTTATCTGCCGGCTGGAATTTCTCCAGATACAGGAAAAAAAGACGAAAAACAAAAATGGGAAGCTCTTATAATCAATAAACACGGTCCCGAGGCAGAATATTATATCAAACATACGGGTATTACCCCGGTTGTTAAAGATTTAAAAAGCATTGCCGCGCTTCCTCTTGAAGGATGTATCAAGGGAATGTTTATCGCCGACCCATCCCTGCACGATAAGATCCGTCAAAAAATGACGGAGCGCTTTGGCGATCAAATCAGTATTATGCGCAGTTATCCAACCTTTTTGGAAATTATTAATAAAGGCGTATCAAAGGGTGAAGGTTTAAAAATTGCCATGTTGCACCGCGGCTTAAAACCGGAAGAAGTGATCGCCTTTGGAGATGAAGAAAACGATTTATCGATGTTTACGGCAGCCGGTTTTGCCGCTGCTCCCGGAAGCGCAAGGGAAAAAATTCAAGAAGCTGCGGATTTGATTTACGGTTCTATTCTCAATGAAGGTCTGGCTGAATATCTGGAGAAGGTTTTTTTATACTAATGCCGTTTGTTATTATATAAAAATCACTTGTATAAAATAATACTACAATGATAATATTAACAACAATGGAAGCAAAGAAAAAATACAGGTTTTTAACTATTTTCATAATACTATTATCGTTTTTTTTAATTACTGTATCATGCGGTTTTCAAACTTCAGAAATTGAGCCATATTACACAACAGGATCAAAGGAAGACAGAGAAATACTTTTGGAATTATTTAACTTGTTAAGGATGGAAGAACCTGGCAGCGAGGGTGAATTTGCCGTTATTAGGGAGATTTCGGCAAATTATGCCAGGACTGGCGATTTTGACAAACTAATTCATTTTTTGAGCGCCAGAACCATAAACAATCCGGCGGATCCTTATAACGGTTATTATTTTCTGATGATTGCCTATGCCCATATCCAGAAAGGATCAGAGCTTATAGCTGCTCTGTTTTTTGATCTTATTGTCAATAATTATCCAGACCTATTCATTAATGATGAATCAATTCATCTTGTATGTTTGCAGCATCTTATCAATCTTAACGATAACCCTGAACGCCAGGTCTGGTATTACAGTGAATTAATTTCCAGATTCCCGGATAAAATTGATTTGGGTACCGCATACTTTATGCTTGGTCAGGCCTGCGAGAATGTCGGCGATTGGACCGGTGCAATCCGGGCATACGAAAATTTCCAGCCGTTTTCGGAGACAATAATAAACGGTTTTCCAAACGCTGCCCGGTATGCCAGACAGCAGGTTGAATTTAACAGATCAGACAAAAGTTGGACTCATGAAAGTTTGCCGTCGCTAACAAGCGCTATTGAAGCCGCTCTGGATGCCGGCAGCGCCCAAATGCTTATGCGGCATCAGGCAAGAGTAGGTTTTTTTGCCCGGTCCTGGAGGCAAGTAGAAACCGACGATATTGGATTAACCAGGTTCAACCTTACTCCTTTTATGTATGGTAACCGCCGTATCTGGTATGCCTCGGCGCTTGATCCCTCTTCAACATCTACCGAAGCATTTTTAAGAACAACCGGTTGGGGACTGTCTTTAAATACCTGGTATCTGTATTTCAGAAAGATTTATTTTCCGCAGGATCCGGAGCAGCATGGCCGTTGGGAATGGGCAGGGATCTACTACGGAGAAAAATTTTAATGCCTGGCATTATACCTACTTTTTTTAACCACGAACCAAACGACCACACGAACAACAAGAAGATATCAAATTACAAGTTCGTGGTGTTCGTGTGGTTTGTGGTAAAATTCTTATTATTATTTATGGGAAGTACTGCCTGGGCAGTGGAAGAAGGCAGGCCGTTGCGGATAGTTGCGCCTGAGACAACATTAGCTGTTCCTTATTCATTAACTCAACCCTACTCCTTCACACGGGCTCCTAACTCGCTTATTACTGAGCAGGCTCTTAAGCAGCCGCTTGTGCAGTATTATATTGCTCAATATTCAAATCCACATGGGATAGCAACCCTTAATGCAATATTGGCGCGCGGGAGTATTTATTTACCATTTATCAGGGAAGAAGTCGCCCGGCGCGGTTTGCCGCCGGAACTGGTTTACCTGCCCATTATTGAATCGGGTTTTCAGATAACTGTAAGAAGCCGCTCGGGCGCAATGGGTCTTTGGCAGTTCATGATGAATAGCATCGGTCCCTATGATATGAGGGTAACTGATTACATCGATGAGCGGCGTGATTTTATTAAATCTACTAAAGGCGCACTTCAGAAACTTGAAGATGAATACCAAAGGCTTGGCTGCTGGGAACTTACGCTTGCGGCTTACAATATGGGCATAAACGGATTAAACCGTACCATTCAAAGCGCCGGAACAAGGGACTATTGGGAACTTTCAAGGAGAAGGGAAATAAGACAGGAAACAATTCATTTTGTTCCCAGGCTTATAGCGTCGGTATATGTTGTTTCCCAGCCAAGAAGATTTGGCATAAATGATTGGCACGAACACTTTGAATGGGCTGCCATTCCCTTACAGCGCCAGATTTCCATCGATATAATTGCCGAAGAAATAGGTTTAAATAGGGATTTATTGCGCAGCCTTAATGCAGAACTGATCCACGGAATCAGCCCTCAGGGCTCAAACTACCTCTTAAAGGTTCCCCTATCTCATCTTGAACAGACAAAAAACGTTCTGGAACGTGAAGATTTGCCTTTGCTCCGTATCAATTATCATGTTGTACGTCAGGGCGACACTTTATGGGCAATGTCGAGGCACTACGGCGTTTCGCTGTCGATGATTGAACAATACAACCCGGGCATTTCCAGCCGTTATCTTAGGATTGGGGAAATCGTGATTGTGCCGATACTATAATAAGGTAGAAACGCGGAGAATATTGAATGTATAAGATAATGGTACTTTTTTTAATAGCTTTTACTTCGATGGGGGCTTTTGGGGAGCCTAATATGGGCATTTCCGGCACAGTAGGATGGGATACAATGCAGATCAATGCTGAGATTTCATTGGATCTGGCATCTGCCGGTTTAAGGCTTCCATCAGGGAGAACTCAAGGGGAATCATTGTTAAATGCAGGCTTTTTAAATCTGATACTGCCAAGTATTCTGAGTTTGCAGGTTGATTCTTCTTCTACCATCGCCGACCTGGTTGATAGGGGCGAAATAACCATGCAGGAGATCGAAGCTATCGCGCTTATGGCAAATGCTGTTCCTCCAGCCCTTTCGCCGGATATGCGTAATATTTCTGCGTATCACTCGATTCCATTGAAAAATATTACCTCATCACTTTTACGCCATTCCCGTCCATCTCCAATAATGAGAACATTGAATCCTGTTTCTGCAGCGCGATTTACGGGAATATTAATAATTGCCGCAGAAAACCTGCCTGTTCACGGAATGCGGAGCACTGCTCTTCCGGTTCCCAGCCTCTTCCCAAAAATCTGGGACAGCGAAATGAATCTTATCTTTGAACGGAATATGCTCGAACCAGGCAGATCTGCCATGGTTCATTATTCATCGTTACAAAATATATTTGTAAATAACCCATCAGGGCTTTCGCCGGAATTACAGGAAGTTGTAGGAGAACGGCCTCTGCGGATATTCGCGCAAGGTGTATTTGGAATTAAACCTACAGACCTTATCATAGACAAAAATGACGCGCTTTTAATCATTTCATCGGAAGAAAACCGCCGTCTTTTATCACAGGGAAAAGTAGCAATAATATTGGATGATTCTGTTCTGCGATACGAATTTAACGGCGAATTATAGTTTTTCCCATAACAGCGGCTAATGTTTGCTGAAAAACAATACATAATAAAGTAGGTATAGCGGCAGCTTCCGGAAAAAATGTAACTGCAATTGTCAAAATTGCGCTGAAATTTCTTAAGCCGCCGGCAAAAATCAGCGAGATACATTTTTCTTTATTCAATCTTCCGGCTATCCCGTTTAGCTTTGCAAGCAAAAAACCCAAAACAGTCAAAGAAATACAAAGCAATGCTGTTCTCCATACAAGAGGATCGTCAAAATGTATGTTTGGCGCTACAACCGAAGAATTAGCTGCAATTACAAGAAAAAGACATACTTTGGCAAAAGGATCCAGGCCTGGACACAAGACTTGCGGTATCTTTCCTCTGCTGACTTCATTTAAAGCAACGCCCATGATTGTCGGAATAACAACCATAAACAACAGGGAAATTGCAATACCGCTCATGTCCATTGTTATTTTTTCGCCTATTAAAATTAAAAGTGTAACAGGAACAATCAGCGGAGCAAATAGAGTATTCAAAAGGATCAATGTAAGCCCCAGAGCTTTGTCGCCTTTATTAATTGTTATCCAGATAAAACCTGAAACTGCGGTAGGACCGGCAAAAAGCAGAACAAATCCCGTAATAATATCTCCATTGTCAAACAGAAGGGAAGATGATGATATTGCCGCTAACGGCATTAAAACATGACTTGTAAAAAAGAAAAGCAGAATTGGCAGCGGGCTTCGCATGCTTTCTTTCAACTCAACAGCTGTAAGTTTTAGCGCCCCGGAAAATGTCATGATACCGAAAAGCAAGATAACAAACGGACGTAAATTTATAAATATATCGGGGAAAGCAAAGCCAAGAACAACGCCAAGAGGAGCCAAAACAGGAATAAGGCTATTAAGATAACGGTTAATATTATCAAGAACTGAAGACACTAATTCTCCAGCAGAGTAATCTCTACCCTTCTATTTCTGCGCATACCTTCTTCGGTACTGTTATCTGCAATAGGTCTTTCAGCGCCGTATCCGCGAATCACAATACGATCGGCTGTACGGACATTTTGTGAAAGAAAGTAATCTGCTACCGCTCTTGCACGATCCTGCGAAAGTCTCATGAGATACTCCCTTGATCCCGCAAGCGCGGCATGACCGCTTACCTGGATATCTCTGTCCGGATAGCGCAATAAAATACCTGCTATTATATCAAGTTTTTCCTGCTCTCCGGGAAGCATTCTGTCGGAATCAGGATAAAACTGAATATTTTCCATACTTATGGAAATACCTTCGTCTACAACCGTAACATAAATATCGGGAATTTCAAGACGATTGATTTCTTCGATTATATCTGCAATCATCTGTTCCCTGTCCATGTATTCCGCTTCGACTATTTCTGCATAGGCAGTTCCGCGGAATTCGATTCTGTTTCCATCAGACATATGAAATGTAACTCGAAAAGTTTCTTCATAAGCTGCTTCCTTGCCAAGCGAATGATCCCAATAAACCAACTGATTAAATGTTCCGGAAATACGTACGGGATATAATCGCCCTTGTACAGGCGACGGCCGCGATTCTACATTGTAGTTAACGGAAAAAGCCGGATAAGACACTTCTTTCCATTCGCGTTCTCCGACATATTCATAAAACGCATTAAAAGGAATGCGGTATGGCTCATTTATTCCGAATGCATCCCTAAAATCGTGCACCTCATGAGCTTGTTCAAACCAACGGTCGCCAACGCTTAAAGACCTGTCAGGAAATACCGGCACATTACGCACAACCGGCATAAAATACTGCGGCTCTATTGTAAGCTTTCCAAACCTGTCGCGTTCAAATTCAGATTCATATTCCCTGCTCCATTGGAATCCTGTTACTGCATCTTGCGTTGTTGGGAGATGAAAATCATAAATTAGCCGTTCAGAAGTCTGGAATACCGCCTTGTGATGCCCTATTCCATCAACCACATCTGTTACTTCAATGGCAATTCGGTTAAGTATTTCTGCGCGATGGCTTAAAATACCGTTAACCAGGACAGCCTCATCTACAACAGAAAGAATTCTATAACGCGCGCCCGGAATATGTTTAAATTCAAATACTTCCCCGGCGGCTTTTATCGGAAGAAGCGAAAAACAAATGAAAAAAAACAGCGCAAAAACGCCGGAAATTTTAATTTTTATCATATATACAATATAACTCATTTTTATGTAAAATCAACAACCACAACCTGAAGGGCTAAACTTGACCCACAAATATAATAAACCAGAAGGCAGGGATGCGTATCCCCTGACGGCTAGAATGGCAGAATTGGATATAAAACTTTATAGCTCGTCCATCACTTGCCTCGTGATTTAATGATGAATTTTTTACCACAGTTTTTCGTCATGTACTCAAATGAGGCTGTTCCAAAACTCTCATAGGCGCAATGGCGAAAACCCCCAGCGGCGCTGGATGGCAGAAATTCCAACATTCCATTATAGCTCGTCCAGCGCAAAGATAGCGGTTTATTGTTTTATGTAAAATGTAAACTTTATTTTCATTTTGATGAACGCTGGATTTACTAACACAACTGCCGTGATCACAGCCATATGCGCCGTTGGTGCTTTCCGCCCCTGCGCCTGTAAAAGTTATAACAAAAAAGTATACACAACTCAGATTATTAAGAAATGTATACCCAATATATGTTTAAAAATGGCACCATGGCACGGGCAAAATACGGGCAAAAATTACTTGCCGAACTG